>Ga0265301_10000316_pt1 | contig 73664 bp, 61 predicted proteins | sample AusTroGonzalo_MG_2_FD_193488 | JGI IMG/M metagenome (GOLD analysis project Ga0265301, IMG submission 193488) | Bovine rumen microbial communities from tropical cattle in Woodstock, Queensland, Australia - Gonzalo_04 | ecosystem: Host-associated > Mammals > Digestive system > Stomach > Rumen ... | reverse complement strand
CTGAACGTATATCCGACCTACCGCAACTACCAGCTGGTGGATATCGCCGATACGCAGGCGCCGTATATCTGGCATCATATCCAGAGCAGCGACACCATCGGTACGGATACACTGTTCGCATCCGGCGAATACCGCTATCCGTTCCACACGGTATTCGGTTGCGACAGTATCGACAGCCTCAGCCTCCGCATCCACAAGACGTACTACATCCACGATGACACGATTAACATCTGTGCGAAAGAGACTCCGTTTGTATGGAGAGGTCTGGATAACATTACGACATCCGGCGATTATATTTACGGCGAGCAGACCGTAGAAGGATATGACAGTATTCACTACGTGTACATCAATGTATGGCCTCAGATATATGATACCATCCAGGCTCATATTTGCGAGGGTGACTCGATGCGGTTCGGTCTGACCAAATCGAACAAGCCGCAATTCGTATATGAAACCGGTTTGTATCGTGACACCTTATCCACGCTACACGGTTGCGACAGCATCATCGTATTACGTCTGACTGTTTATCCGCGATACTACAAGGATACAACGGTTCATATCGCTGATGTGGACACACCATATGTATGGAAGCATTACAATGCCGCAGGAGACTCTATCGGCGTTGACTCTCTCTATGCATCCGGCCGATACGGTTTCCGCTTCGCATCCCAACACTCATGCGACAGTATTGACAGTCTGACACTCGTTATCCACAACACGTACAAGTTCATTGAAGAGATCACCATTTGCGAGCGTGAAACTCCGTACACATGGCAGAACCGCAATGACATCACCACCAGCGGTACCTATTATTATGACGCGCGCACGCATGACGGATATGACAGTATATATATAGCTAATATTACTGTACTGCCTACCATGCGCGGTATTGTACATGAAGATATCTGCGAGAACAAGCTGCCGTTTATCTTCCATGGCCAACCGATCATGACCGGAGGTATCTATATGGATACCATCACCTCCGACAACGGTTGCGACAGTATTGTCGAGCTGCACCTGACGGTTAATCATCCGTACTATCATTACGAGCGACAGGATATCTATGAAGGCGAGACCTATATGTTCTTCGGCGAGGCTTGCACCACAGGCGGCACCTATACACATAGCGCCTCCACACCTGCCGGATGCGACAGTATAACCGAGCTGTTGCTGGTTGTACATCCGCTGGTAGACACCACAGCGACGGTCTGCTCCTATGAGTTGCCGTTTGTATGGGTAAACCACTGGAACGGAGACACCACATTGCTTTACAGCTCCGGCTTGTACCACAACGATACCACCTACGTCAACGGAGAACGCACGTTCTGGAGTATTCAGCTGAATGTATTGGAGCCTGTATACCACACCACCAACGCATCCATCTGTAAGGGTAGCAACATCCTATTCAACGGCATTGCCCTGACGGAAGCCGGCACCTATTACGATACGCTCCGTGCGGCCAACGGTTGTGACAGTATCGAAACCCTGATACTCACCGTTCACGAGCCGTACTACAACACGCATACCGAGCATATCTTCCAAGGCGACTCTGTGGAGTTCTACGGAGAGAAATACTTCGAAAGCGGTACTTATTACCACCATTCGAATACACCGGAAGGGTGTGACAGCACATCCGTACTGCAACTTATCGTTCATCCGCTGGTAGACACCGTCGTTACCGTCTGCAAGCCTGACCTGCCCTACTTATGGGTAAATACATGGAATCAGTCGGTTATTCCGCTCTACGAAGCCGGTATCTACCGCAACGACACCACTTATCGAGACGGCGAACGGATGTTCTACGGTTTGCAACTGATTGTAACCGAGCCGACCGACACGACTATCTACCGTGAGATATGTGAAGGCGATCTGTATAACTTCAACAATCGTTTCCTGAATACCGCCGGCGAATACCGTGATACGATCAAGAATCACAACGGTTGTGACAGCGTAGTGATCCTGCACCTGAACGTGCTGAAGAAATACTACAACTCCATTGACCGCTCGATTTACGAAGGCGACACGGTGATGTTCCAAGGTATTCCGTACGCTACGGCGGGTATCTATCCGGTTCGTCTCAGCACGTCATATGGTTGTGACAGTATCATTGAGTTGCGTCTGACCGTTAACCGTCTCTATGACGATTCGATATCCGTCTGCGCGAACGATCTACCATATAATTGGCGCGGCAAGACGATTTACGAGTCCGGTATCTACCGTGATACGGTCATCAGCAGCGAAGGAAAACTGTCGCCTATCGGACTGAAAGTAACCGTACTGCCTATAGCACGACTCGAAGAACCGATAGTGGCTACCATCTGTGAAGGCGACTACTATAGATTCGGCCAAAAGAATCTCTCCGAGCAGGGCACCTATTACGATACCCTGACCGCTGTAAACGGCTGTGACTCCATTGTCATGCTGTCCCTGCAAGTCATGCCGGTTGAGCACAAGACGAACAACCGGACGATATTTGAAGGCGATTCCGTGATGTTCTACGGGGTACCATACACCGAGTCCGGCATCTACATGCATAGCGACACCTCCATCTACGGATGTATCAATACGCATCAACTGATCCTGACCGTGCTCAAAGAAGTTGAGACGGATACGACAGTATACATCTGCGAGTACGATTTGCCGTTCAGATGGAACGGATATGAGTTCAACCAGACAGGCGATTACAAGGTTCCGACCACATGGACAGAAACATCCCACGTGATAACCAACCTCCACCTCATCGTTCGGGCGGCTCCGTATAGGGAAATCAATGTGAACATGTGTTTCGGAAACACCTTCATCGTCAACAATGACGAGATCACAGAAAGCGGAATATATGACTACACCATCCCGTCTCAATACGGCTGTGACTCCACTATCCGATATATCGTGAGCGTACACAATAAGTTTGAGCGCTGGGATACCGCACATATTTCCGACAAGCAGTACTATGAGTTCCCTGCCGAAAACGGTACGATACGTAAGTTGACCATTCAGGGAGATTATGAATTCACCGGTACGACGGTCGAGTCCAATTGTGACAGTATCATTCACCTCCATCTGGTTGTTCATCCGTCGTATTACTTCAAAGACTCGATGGAAATTTGTAAGTCGGATGATAACTATCCGTTTGTATGGAAAGACACGGCAAATGATTCCGTTATCGCTACCATCTACGACAGCGGCACATATTTCAACGAGCACCTCACTTACCGCTTCGGATTTGACAGTATCTACGAACTCAAGGTAGTCGTATATGACTCGTATCTGATTGAAGAGCAGTACCAGATCGGAGAAGGAGAGCATCTGGATATTCACGGCATGGACATCTCTGCTCCGGGTATCTATTATGACAACCTCCTCTCGAGTCACGGTTGCGACTCCATCTACCGGATTGTGGTTAATCCGAAACGTGTACGTGAGTTCACCTGGAACAAAGAGATTTGCGAAGGCGACTTCTTTGAACTTCCGGACGGTACCAAACTCACACAGACGGGTAACTACAAATACGTTTCTGCAGCGAAAGACAGTATCATCTATCTCAGTCTGAACGTTCTGCCGGTTAACTACACGGAGAATCGTGTCGTAATTACAGATAAAGCATGGCAGTCCTACACCTGCGATCCTGTTACGGGAAGCACCTGCTATTCTTATCTGTACAATGGTAAACTGTACAAAGACCTGCATCTTGGTGCAAACATCTTCGAAGAGCGCGTTGCAAGCAATACCCGATGCGACAATATCGACCGACTGATCATCTTTGTCACGACGCTGTACTCTGAGTGGGAAAAGATTCCGTTGTGTCCGGGTCATCCGCTCACGATCAACGGAGAGACCATTACACAACCCGGCCTCTACCAGTTGGTAGTTCGCAGCAAAGCGACAGGCGAGTTGGATTCACTCCACCGCATTGAGGTATACAATGCTCCGGATTACGACTTCCCGATGATAAAAGATACTATCTGTCAAGGAGACACGATCTTCGTAGGAGACAAGTTCATCACGAGAGGCGGTATCCATAAGATCGTTCTCAAGACGGTTGACGGATGTGACAGTGTATATCATTACGATATCAAAGTGAACGAGTCGTACAGTTTCGACACCACCATCAACATCACCGATTATCAGACATTCACTTGGGAGCAGACGAAACAAACCTATAACAGAACCGATACCTACAAACGTGTATGGCCGACGGTTAACAACTGCGACAGTACGTATACGCTCCATCTGAATGTAGTGCCGACATTCCGCGACACCCTGACCATGACCATATGTGAAGGCGATGAGTACGAATGGCGAGACAAGAAATACAATAAAGAAGGCTACTATGTGGACACCGTTCAGAATGTAGAAGCCAACTTCTCGGCAATCTACTCGCTGCATCTGATTATCGCCAAGCAGACGATTGTCACATCAGCACATACAACGAGTGAGATTTGCGCAGATACCAAGACGATAGACATCGAATTTGAGTATACGGGCGCGAAGCCGACCTACTACAGTATCTACTTTGATGCATTGGCCAAACGCGAGAAATTCCGCGACACGATTAACGTACGTTTCGGTCCGGATATGATTGCTCACGTGGATATGCCTAAGTTCAACGTGGTTTACATTGATAGCGCCAAGGGACATATGAACTATGTACGTCCGGACAACTACACGATGTACCTCAGTTTAGACAACGGCATATGCGGTGTGAGCCAGTCGTCCGATCTCAAGTTCCGCGTGAACTACCCGAGTTGGATCATCGAACAGAACTGGGACGATGTAGTAGCTCCGCTCAAACCGGAACTCAACGGAGGTTATGATTTCTCGCAGATAGGATGGGAAATCAGACGTGACGACTATATCATCAATGTGCCATATGACGGTTCGGGCTATCTGCATTATGATCAGCTGCAACCCGGTGACGAAGTGGTCATGTGGGCAACACGTAAGGGCGACAACTACGCCATCCCGACCTGCCCGCTGACGATAGAGAAACGCGGTAACTTCAATGAGTACCCGATCATCACGGGTACGACGGTCTACCCGACTCAGGCTCCGCGCCATGCACCGACTGTCACTATCGATGCTCCGATGGAAGGCAGATACGAGATATTCTCATCTACAGGAATCCTCCTCTCGAGCGACCTGTTCGTTCAAGGCGAGACACACGTGACACTGCCTGCTACCAGCGGAATATACTTCATCCGCACGACGCAAGACGGTCACATCCAGACGCACAAGGTGCTGATCTACTAAACAACAAACCCCGCGAGGATATCGCGGGGTTTGTTGTAAATATCTCAATTTATACTATCCATGTACAATTGGAGGTAATTGACAAACTTACAGATTTTTCTTCCAGAAGGAAGAAGTAATATCTTCCCATTCCTCCCCTACCCGTTTGTAGAGGCGCTGGTTGGTTGTAGGTGATTTGAGTCCACCCAAGTCCTCGATGTACGGTCCGAACTTGACGTAGTCAAAGGCACGCAATGAACCGCTATATGTCTCCGGTGAAGCCGGTCGGCCGGAATACCAAGCTGTTTTTAGTTGATCGTTGACAGTTGACAGTTGAGAACTATTTATATGCCTGGCAAGACGTACTACTTCTTCGGGATCGGCGTCACCGCCCATGAAGCACACGCAGGTAATGAGGCTTTTATAGCGCCCAATGAGCGCGTCCAGCAGTTCCTCTGTCAAGGATTCTCCGACATCCTCCCATAGATGCGGGCTATGACAACCCGGACAGTGACAAGGACAACCGGAGAGGTTGAGCGCTAGCGTCACCTCTCCGGGAATCTCTTGAAATACTATGTCGTAGGAAGCTACTTTATGCATTCAGCCATCAGCATTCAGATTAGCACTTCGGGGCTTTCTGCTTCTCGGCGTAGTAACGACGAGCGGCTTCTTTCTGGCGTGCCTCCGAGAAGTTGGACACGCGCTTCATGTAACCGATAACACGGGTGAGGTAGTCCACGTTCTTCGAATGGCAATGCGGGCACTCCTTCAGATAACGCTTGTCGATATGACCACAGTCGTTGCAAACGGTGTTCGGGATATTGAAGGTGAAGTAATTACATCCTTCGATCGCCGCCACGCGGAGAAGCTGACGGTACTGCTCCTGGCTCAAGTGCTCCTCAAGATTGCAGTGGAGTGCAGAACCGCCGGTGAGGTGCTCAATATACTGACGTCCGTGCAGACGGAAACGATCGAGTACGTTGAGCGACGTATCTTCCACTACGTAGAAGTAACTGTTGTAACAGTCACGCGGAACGACATATCCGTCTTCGCGATCCCATTTTGCATGTTTTACACCCACGTTCTCCGCCGGAATCATCTCGCAGTTGAACATGACGTCCTTCGTGCGGTACTCTTTGTTCTTCTTCTCGATGATGCCGAGCAGCTCCTGTACGAAGTGTGCGTACTCCGGCGTATCTTTGATTTCCAGACCGAGGAACTCAGCAGCCTCCACGAGTCCGTTGACACCGATGGTCAGGTACTGACGACCGATATTGATATATCCGGCATCGAACAACGGCAGCATGCCCTTCTCCTGCAGATTCTTGAGGTTCTCGTTATAAGCGAGTTGTACCTTGTGCATAAGATCCACTACATCCTCAATGTATGCCTGGTACGGAATGTTGTTACGTACCGCGTACTGGATAGCACGGTTGAGGTTGATGGTCAATACGGATTTCGAACCTGTAGAGATACCACCGGCACCGAGCGTGTAGCTGAAGCTGTTGTCCGTGATGGCGTTACGCAGACGGCAGCAGCTGGAGAGGCTGTCCGCATTGTCGGAGACGTAGGTGAAGAAGGAGTGTCCCTTCGCATACATCTCGGCCGTGAAGTCACCATACTCCTTGTCCTTAATGTCACCGTTCTCCGCGAGGAGCGCCATCGTCTCTACCGGAAAGGTAAGCACGCAACGGGTACGCTCTTCGTTGAACCAGTTCATGAAACGGCGCTGCAACCAGTCGAGGCTCTCCCAATGCGGAGCTTCTCCGTTCGGGAAGCGGAAGTTGTCAAACAGCGATTTAAAATAGTAACGGTCGTAGTAACTGATATTCCAGAAAACGGACTGGAAGTTACGTGCACCGGACGGCTGATTCAAACTGTAAACGACTTGCTGGAAGTAATCGGTGATAACCTTGTCGATGGTACGACGCTTGAGGCTGAGGTCCACCACTTCATCTGCCCGCTTGTAGTAGTCCTCACCGTACTCCTGCTCGATGAAATAGTTCATATACATAAGGAACTCGGGCGTAGCGCACGCGCCAGAGAGCATGGAGGACACCATGAACACCATATTGATGAATCCGCCGCAGAAGGACTTGAGGTTATGAGGAGGCGTAGCGTTGCCGCCGATGGACTTGGTACCTCCAATCAACCACGGATACATGGTGATGGATGCACAGTAGTTGGCGAGGTTGGTCTCGTCGTTCTTATAGATAAAGTGCTGGTTGAGCAGCTGCATGTAACGGTCGGACAGTTCCTTGCCGTACATGGTCTTGATCCGCTCGGTCAACAAACGACGGTTCAGACGGATGAAGCCCTGCTTGGGCAACTCGCCGATGAGGGTAGCGATATTCTTATGCTCCACATTGGCGTTCGCATCGAACTTCGAACCCTCGGCCGCATTGGACGCCTGCACATAATTCATCATGAAGTCCAAACGACGCTGCGTCTCACGGTCCTCTGTGTGTCCCTGACGATAGAGAATGAACGCCTTGGCTACCTGATAATATCCTTCCGCCATGAGCGCAACCTCCACCTGGTTCTGAATCTCCTCTACGGTCTGCTCGTTTCGTACTCGCAGGTGCGACAAGATTGCACCTAATGTCTCTTCGGTGGCAAATGCGCCTACCGCTAAGAATGCTTTTGCAATCGCATTCTTGATTTTGTCAATGGTAAAAAGTTCTTTTTTACCGTCTCGTTTAATAATGTATGTTTCCATAAATATATAATGTAATCGTTCGTTACTCTCACTGCTTGCGGCTTCGCCTGTTTATTGCCTTTGGCGTTTATCGCTTCGCTGTTTAAAACCGCGTTTTGCGCAATAAACATTAATAAACCGCGCAAAGCGCAATAAACTTTACATAAAGGGGCGAATTCGAGTGCAAAGGTACTACAAATTATTCATTTATGCAAATTTTTCTTTCGACAAAATCAAAAAGTTATCCAAAATAAAATCGCAAACATCTGTATTTCAAATATTTGTAATTTTTAAATTGTTGAAAAGTTTTCCAAAAAGAAAACATATAACAAAAGAAACTGCCACAAAAGTGACAGTTTCTTTTGTTACTCCGCCATGCGGAAATAAGGAAAATCAACGGTTGTATGCTTTCTCAGAAACGAATTTGCCGTTGTTCTTGGCATTTCCTTTCTTGAAGTTCTTGATTTCCTTTTTAGCCAAAGCTTTCTTAGCCGGAGCAGCAACTTGCTCGTTTTCTACATTTGCAACAAATGCGAAGTTATACTTAACAGCGTTGTACGCAATGAACCAGCCGGTGTAAGTATAGGCATTGCCTTCGCCTTGAACTCCTGTGAACTCAGTTGCAGCGATGTCATAGGTATCTCCCTCAGCCTCAATGTAGATACCCGAATAGTCCAAATCAAGGTCATCCTTGGTAAACGTACCAGCGAAATCTTCGCTGATCGGGTTGAGGAATACGATTACAGAAGAGTCGGCCGGAGCAGCAATAATCTGGAACGAACCGTCATAGTTACGGTAGTCGTCGATTACAGCATCTGTGAAGTCAAGCGTAAGCTCAGACTCAGCAACGACTGCTGCAGTCTGGAAGTTGTACTTAGCGACAGCGCCGTTTGTCGTACCGAGCGTACCCATTGCTACAGCCACAATGGTGTAAGCCGTTTCAGCCTCCAAGCTTTCGAACTCATATGCATCCGGACCCTTGGACAGGAGGTCCTCATAGCTTACATCATAACCATAGTATGTATAGTAATCAATGATATAATCGACGTTCTCCTTGATTAATTCACACAACTCGGTGTCGTTCATGCCTGCAATATCAGCGGTCTTGAAGACATTCCAGTAATAGTATGCATCGTTGATTGACGGGGTAACGGATACAGAAGCACCGGTGAATGTGATACCATCCACTTCGATTTGGAAAGTCATGTCAGCCGGAACAGGATCCTCGGTGAGCTCCAGCGTCTTGAAGTTCTTGCGAGAAGCTTTACCGTGTGCACCGTTAGCGTCAATAGCAATAGCTACTACCGTGAACTCTGTGTTCGACTCCAGTTTGGTGTATTCATATGAGTCTTCACCCGTAACCAGGAAGTCTTCAATCGTAAAGTCGTAGCCATAGTCCTTGTAATAGTCAACTGCCTCTTGCAGATAATCTACGAGGTAAGCACCTACTTCCTCGTCCGTCATTTTGGCAGCCTCAGCAGCCTCAATGACATCCCAGTAATACGTTGCGGAATCAGCCGGGGTGACTGTAATAGTGGCACCCTTGGTTGTGATATCGCTGATTTCAATCTTGTAGAGTTCATTCTCCGGTTCGTTGTTTTCGCCACCCTTGCAGGATGCAAAACCGAACGCTACGAGAGCCACTGCTACATAAGCAAAATACTTTTTCATATTTTCCTAATAATATATATGATTATTTATTCACATGAAATACTTTCAACGCCGACTTGAGTTCATTCGCTTTCTTTGCAGCGCGCACCTTTGCCGGAGCACCAGCACCATCCGATTCAACGGTCGGGTGCGTGAACTTGAATTGGTACTTAATACCATCAGTAGCGATTACCCAACCTTTGACAGTAGCTTCGTCCTGACCTGCCAGCTTGCTTTCAAACTCAGCCTTAACAATAGCCAATCCGTACTGTGAACTCATTTCACTCGTAAAGATGTACGAATACTCTAAATCCAAATCAGCCTCCGTGAAGTTACCTACAAAATCGTCGTCAAAGATGTTCAGAGCAACCATTTTTGTCTGAGCTTCATCATATCCATAAGCCATGTAAGAGCCGTCTTCACTACGATAGTCCTCGAAGTAACCTTTTTCAAGTTCACCCAGATCTACTTCGCCTGCAAGCTCGATATCTTTGGTCTTGAAGATCTTGTAGGAAATCTCTTTACCCAGCGTAACCGTGTTTGCTTCCTCATCTACAATTACTTGGCATGCAAGGACAGCATACTCGGTCTGTGGAGCCAGTTCATCTACGGGGCCAGACAACTCGCCTTTGTTAATCACTTTATACGAAATCAGTGTATTTGCGCCATATGCCTGTGCAAGTCCATTCAAATAGTCTACATAATTTGCTGCTACAGAGTCAGCCGTGTACTTTGCCAATTCGCTGGCGTAGCACATAGGAACTGCATAATACACAGTCGTGTCTGCCGGAACAACCGCTACTCTAGCAGTAGTTTGTTCAATGTCCGAAACGGTAATCTTGAAGAACTTAGAACCTACGTCTTCCTTCTCGCAAGATACAAAGCTGAACGCTACCAGCGCTGCAGCTACAAAAGCAAAAAACTTTTTCATTCTTTTAATGTTTTTAATTGTTAATAATAATTGTTTATATAAATTTGTTTGTTTTTCGTTCAAAAACGCACAATTTGGCTGCAAAAATACTGCTTTTTTTTGACATATGCAAATTTTTATGTCAATAATTTTATAAAAGTGCTGTTTTTTGTATGAAACGCCCCAAAAAGCGTCTTTTACAGTAAGAGATTAGAAAGCGACTCCGAGGCCGGCATCGATGAACTCGGCACGGACCCCGTGTGTCTTCAGCCCCAACTGTACGAACAGACGGTCTAATACGTGGTATTTGATCACGAACTGCATATAGCACCAGCCGTCCTGATAATTGCTTGCTTTCGTGAAATCATATCCATAGAATATTCCTCTGTCAAGCGGTTTCCCAGCATCGTCAGCCGCTTTGGCTTCCGTATAGGGTTCGAGGTTCTTGATCGGGTCAAACACATAGAAACCGACATGCAGACCGGCTGTTAATCTGCCGATGATGAACTCAGGCTGGAGGCTGATACCCACGCGAAAACAATTCTCCAGTTTGCTTTCCTTCAGATAGGTCTTGCCGAAATAAGTTACCGGTGTTCCTTCGGGGTTAAGGTCAGCGAACTCATCATTGACGGCTGCGTAATATCCGTCATAGAAAGCATCCACTCCGGCACCGATGCGGAAGATACTTACCGGCACCCAGTACGCCGCCGCTTTCAAAGTAGCCGCTCCGTAGAACCGCTGACCGTTGCGATTATCGGCATAGTAGTTCTGTTTCGCGCCTCCAGTGGCACTAATCTCCACGGCCCACGGTTTATCGACCTCTTCGTGCAGTTCCCGCGTAGTCATCCGACGATCATGATAGTCCTTTGTGCTTTGTACATTGTCCTTTTGCCCAACAGGATGATATCTTAGTCCCAATTCTCCGCCGAAAAGGTTATATCCCGCATTCGGATGCATGATACTACCGTTACTCATATGGCGCCACCCACCGTTGATGGTGATCTCCCAGCCGTCCTTAATGGGGAAATCCATATATAGTTCCATTGCCAGATAGGCGTTGAGAACAGATCCGATGGACCAGTTGGCACCCACATGGTCTTTGTAGATATTCGCCCCTTCGTATGTGTTTGCGTATGTCTTAGTCACGGCCGCCAATCCCACAGCAGGTCGGGCTCCGATACGGAAGTGTGTGCCGTTATAGAAAGGCTGGTTCATATATCCATATGCCGCGAAGGCGGAACCCAACTTAGCGTCATTGCCTAAATTCAGATAACTGACGCCGACTCCAACAGACGCGTTGTTCCACTGCTGCAGACAATGCCATCTGCCAGTCGGCAGAAACTCAACGGCAAAAGAGCCTCCCAAGGCAGGACGCTCGCCCAGCCATTCGTCCACTTTACCGTCCGGCATCATCATCAGCGCCGTCCCCGAAAGACGGTATGCCAAGTTATAATGCGGCATCGCCGTTACCGAGAATCCCCATCCGATCCATGCTATGAAAAAGAAAAATCTTTTCATTGCTTCGCGTTTTTTACTTCGCGTAGTTTGCGTTGTTTGCGTATTCTAAGCAAAATTACTCCATTTTTTGAGATATACAGGAAAAAGCGCTGTTGAGGCGCATTTTATTTCTTCTGTCCGGCAGGGGTGAACCGTGTGCCGTGGTTGATGATGAGCAGTTGACCGTCTTCAAGAATCTTGCGGCAGTCCGATTGAGACTGTGCGCCGACAGATTCTATTCCCTGGTATTCGAACCCGACGAACTTACCCATATAATAGGGCGCGCATACATCGGCCGGTGTCTGTCCGGACGTAATCTGCCCGGTACGGTTGACAGTATGTCCGTTAGAAGATATATTCTCGTCCCAGAAGCCTCTGTTGAGCCATGTAGGGATGACGGTACCCGTGGAAGTGTTCCAATCGGTGTCATCTCCGTTGCCAGCCTCTTCGGGGAACCAGTATGAGAGTCCGTCCACGTTCTCCAAAGGCAAGAGCGCGTCGACCAGGTCTTTGACAAAGTTGTACTGACCGATCTTAGTGCAGGGCCATACATCGCGTGTGTCGTACTTGACGCCTTTGTCCGGCCAGTACTGGAAGTTATAGGCGCACTCGACGATATGCAGCCGTTTGTCCGGGAAGGCGCCGCTGTATGTCTGCAGCGAGTAAGTGAGGTTGGTACGGTTCTGCGCGTTAGTGAGCCATCCGTGCCAGAACGGGTAGTAACTAAGACCGATGATATCGAAATCCACGTTGTTCTCCGTCAACTGGCGATAGTAATACTGGGTGTTATCCGTCTCGTTGGGCCGGTCGGTATGTATGATAATCTGTGCATCAGGGCATTTCTCCCTTACGGCCTGACATCCAGCTTGCAGCAAGGCGATATAATCGGGCCAGTTATCGTTGGTAGCGCTGTTGTCATACGGACTGACTTTGATGCCGCACAGTCCGTACATGATTTCGTTTCCCACCTGCACAAAATCCGGTGTAGCGTCAGCGTCGTTGAGCGTATCCAGCACCCGTCGGGTATAAGCCGCTATGCTATCCGCCATCGCCGCACGGGTGGCGTTCTTCCATGCTTCGGGTGCCTGGATATGCGTAGCATCCACCCAGGTGTCCGAGTAATGAAAATCGAGCATGAAGTATGCTCCGGCCGCTTTGATACGCTGTCCGAGCGCCGTGACGTACGCGAGGTCCTGGCAAACGGACGGATCTCCGGCCGGGTCAGGATTGACAAAGATACGCACGCGGAAGGTATTCCATCCGCAGTCGGAGATGAACCAGTTGAGCAGATTGTCAATCTTTCTGCCATTCACATCCTTATAGGAAGAGTTGTGCTGTTCATACTTGGGTAACATGGATATGTCGCCTCCCACATAGCGTGTCTGCGCCTGAGCGAGAGCGCACGCGCATGCAAATAGTATCAAAAAGGCCTTTTTCATTGCATCGTGTTATTTACGTAGTTTGCGTTGTTTCAATTCACGAGTAACTGGTCTTCGATGAGGTAGATATGCTCTACCGGGACTCCGCAGTCTACTAGCAGTTTACGATCCGGACGGAAAACAGCAAAGAAATCCTTCGCGGAACCACATTGCAGCCTTGCCTGACGATAGTACTCATACGCCATCATGCGGTCACCTCGGAGCATAAGACAATGCGCATAGTTGATATAGTCATTGACGTTGGTTGAACCGGCACGCAAGACCTGTACGTAGTAGTTCTCGGCAATAGCCGGATACTCCCACAGCACATCCTTGTTCCCCATCTTCAGGAACAGCGGAATGAGTTCCTCCTCCCGTTCCTGATTCCCCAGTACCATCACTTCATACAACCAGGAGTTGGGAAGAATCTGTACCAACCCGGCCATATACTCCTGCTCCGTCTTCGGCACAAACGCCGTGATAGATCCGGACGAGTCATTGAGGCCCACCTTGTCAAACAATTCGCGCAGCATCTCGGGTAACTTATTCAGCGCCTCTTCCAGCTTGGCATCCATTCCGGACGGCACCACGGTACGCACGATGGCGCAGAGCACTTCGAAAGCGTGTTCGCTGTTATCGTTCATCTCCATGACGGCATTGGACAAGGCATCCCGTATCTGCGGGAAGAAAGGCATCCGCACGTCGTATTGAATAGCGAGCGTAAACGCATTGGCCAGACACTGGTCGGAGACGATGTCATTCTCCGATCCGATGCCGTCAATGACCGCGAGGAAGGACTCGAGGTTAAAGCATTCGCGCAGACTGCGCATCAATGAGTTGACCGCCATCAAACCGACCGTCATCTTATCCCGGTCATAGAGCACATCGTGCAACCAGTCCATATCTTCCGGACGGAGCTGTACACTATTCGAGAAGTAATTCATCACGGACTGCGGTGAATCGGCATTGAACCCGTGCATGTCCGGCGACAGTCCCCGCTGAAGACGCATGGCCGCATACACGGCATCAAACAACTGGTACGTATCGCCCGTCAGGGTCCGCAACTCCTCCGCCACGTTGGCATCGGAAGTATTGAGCCAACGGGCAAAGAAATCCGTATATTTGGTCTGGATAGCGGTAAACGCCTCCTCATACGGGTTGTTCTCTCCTAACTCATTGAGCCATGTACGTATGATGACCAAGGCATGGTCTATCATGCATTCGCCCAAGGAACGCTCAATCGTATTGACCTGTTCTTCAATCGTTTGCGCCATCAGATTTCTTCTTTCACCATATAATCGTTACGGGAAGGGCTGTTCCGGATGATGAGTTCCGCCAAGAAACCGGCAAGGAACAGCATGCAACCGAGAATCATCATCAGAATAGCTATATGGAAATACGGGTTCACGCCAACCAGCATAGCATGTACGCCATGCGAGATCGCATAGAGTTTCATTGCGCCGACGACCACTACCGCGATGAAGCCGATAAAGAACATCAGGCTACCGATGAGGCCAAAGAAATGCATCGGCTGCTTGCCGAACTTATTGAGGAACCAAATCGTCAGCAAGTCCAGATAGCCGTTCACGAAACGGTTGATACCGAACTTGGAGGTACCGAACTCACGCTTACGGTGCTGAACCACTTTCTCGCCAATCCTAGTAAATCCGGCATTTTTAGCCAGATACGGGATATAACGATGCATCTCCGAGAACACCTCGATATTCTTCACCACCTCATTGCGATACGCCTTCAAACCGCAGTTCATATCATGCAGTTTGATGCCCGTCACGCGACGCGCCGTAGCGTTGAACAGTTTGGATGGAATATTTTTCGTCAGGGCATTGTCATAGCGCTTCTGCTTCCAACCGGAAACCAGGTCAAAACCGTCCTCCTTGATCATGCGATAGAGCTCCGGAATCTCATCCGGCGAGTCCTGCAAGTCCGCATCCATGGTGATGACGACATCTCCCTTCGCCGCCTTGAAACCACAATACAACGCGGCCGACTTGCCATAGTTACGACGGAAGCAGATTCCATGGACCGGATTATCCTTAAGGTCCTTAGAGCCCCTAAGGTCATTAATGACTTGCCAGGAGTTGTCCGTGCTGCCGTCATTGACAAAAATGACCTCATACGAGAACTTGTTCTCCTTCATCACGCGTGCGATCCACTCGTACAATTTGGGCAACGATTCCGCCTCGTTATACAACGGCACAATAATCGAAATATCCATACGTATATTGATGATTTTTGATTTCTGGTTTATGATTTGCGATTGCTGAAAGCTGATGGCTGACGGCAGATTTTTTATTTTTGGCTGCAAAGGTACAAAAAAATTTGCACATGTCAAAATATTTTTGTAATTTTGTGCCCAAAATTTGTAGAACCATGAGAAAATCGATTTTATTCCTATCTCTTGCCCTTTGTCTGGCAGGATGCCAACAGCGAGAGTCTATCGCATCAGACATTGCTCATTCCAATCCGATTATGCCGATCCGTATGCAGTCAGACATGATGCATATCGTGCTGACCGACTATCTGCCGGTACTCTATGGCGACACCGCTCATTGGGAAGGCCTGCAGTGGACGACTGCCGATGCCCTGGAATGCAAGAACTTCGTGGGTACACCGCAAGTCATTCGCGAAATGGATCTGATTGATCACAACCATGCCATTCATGCCTTGGCATTCCAGGACAAGGACGGTAACAGTTTTGCCATTCCTGTGCTACCGAACAAACCGGTACGTCAGTCGCTAGTGTCTCTGGCATATGAAGGCGGCAAGCTATATGTGGGTTTCGGAGAAGCAGTGGAGAATCCGAACTTCCAAGCCTATGTACAGAATACGCTCCTGGACCACTCGTTATGGAGTGAAACGGATGCCTGCTGGGTGCTGGATCTGAACGGATTGAAGAGCGAACAGCTCAAAGAGGGACGCTCTTATCTGCGTATCTATGCCGAAGACGACAACTACCTGTACAATGACCTGCTACTGCCGATGCAGGACGGAAAGATTATAACGGACGCCGGCCAACTGAACCGTCATGACCAACAGGCGCAAATATTGTACTCACTCATGATCGACCGTTTCTATAACGGCAACACCTCCAACGACTGGAAGATGAACAGTCCGGAAGTGCTGGATATCGTAGATTACCAAGGCGGTGATATAGCCGGTATCACCCGCAAGATTGAAGACGGATATTTTGAGCACTTAGGCGTGAACACGCTGTGGATCAGTCCTATCACGCAGAACCCGTGGGACGCGTGGGGCTGCTATCCGTTCGAACACACCAACAAATACGACTCCACCGTCTCCTATACCAAGTTCAGCGGTTATCACGGCTACTGGCCGATTTATGCCACCAAGCTGGACGACCGTTTCGGTACACCGAAGGAGCTAGAGACCTTATTATCTACCGCGCACGCGCACGGAATCAATGTCATCCTGGACTATGTAGCGAACCATATGCATATCAACTCTCCCACGCTGCAGGCCCATCCGGACTGGCATACGGATTCCATCCTGCCGGACGGAAGACGCAACTTCGAGTTATGGGACGAAGCCCGTCTGACGACCTGGTTCGACAAGCATATCCCGACGCTGGATCTGGAACGTCCGGAGGTTTGCGAGCAGATGACCGACTCGGCCCTGTACTGGCTGGACAACTACGAGCTGGACGGCTACCGTCACGACGCGTGCAAGCATATCCCGGAAGGATACTGGCGTATGTTAGGCCAGAAAATCGCCCATCGGTACCCAAACCGTCCCATCTGGATGATTGGTGAGACATACGGCAGTCCGGAGCTCATCGGCAGTTATGTCAAGTCCGGCATGCTGAATGCACAGTTCGACTTCAATGTCTATTTCACGACGCGTGAAGCGCTCTGCGGCCTTACCGGTATGGATCAGATTCTCAAAAACGAACTGACCTCGCTTGCCACCTACGGCGCTCACCATACGATGGGAAACATCAGCGGCAACCATGACCAGATCCGTTTTGCGTCTATCGCCGGCGGTGCCATTGACATCCACAGTCAAGGCAAAGAGGAAGGATGGACGCAGACCGTAGGTATCGGGGATGCGGAGAAAGCCTACAAGCGTGCGTTGATGCTGGAGGTACTGAATATGACCTTACCCGGCGTGCCTTGTATCTATCAGGGCGACGAGTACGCAGAAGCAGGCGGAAACGACCCTGACAACCGTCATATGATGAAGTTCGACGGGCTCGACGAAGAGCAACAGAAAATGCGTGAGCAAGTATCCAAACTGGCAGACTTACGCCGTCACTCCATGCCCCTACTCTACGGCGACTTGATGATAGACTTCATGTCCGAAGACGCAATCGCCTACAGCCGAATCTATCTGGGCCAATCGGTACGCGTTTACATGAACCGTCAGACAATGGAATGCATCATTACTATAAATAACGATATTTTTAATCTATGAAAAAGACCCTTTTTATCGCGTTAGCTGCGCTGGCCATGCTCAGCTGCGCCAAACAACAAGAACCGAGTCGTCATCCCGCCTGGTCGTATGACGCAACCATCTATGAGTTAAACACCCGTCAGGCAACTGAGGAAGGTACGTTTGCCGCTGCAGAAGCGCTGCTGCCGACCCTCAAAGAGAACGGCATCGACATCATCTGGGTAATGCCCTGCCAACCGATTGGCGTGATCACACGCAAAGGCACGCTGGGAAGTTACTATTCCATTATCGACTATTGCCAGATCAATCCGGAGTTCGGTACACGTGCCGATTTCGAACATTTCCTTGCAGCAGCACACGAAATGGGCTTCAAGGTTATTCTGGACTGGGTAGCCAACCACACGGCACCGGACAGCGAATGGACGAAGAACGATGGCTGGCATTATCGCGACAGTCTCGGCAACCTGATGGTACAATACGACTGGACCGACATCAGCAAACTGAACTACAAGAACCAAGACATGCGTAATGAGATGCTCAAAGCCATGCACTGGTGGATGGACAGCATCGGTATTGACGGTTTCCGCTGCGACGTAGCCGGTGAAGTACCGACTGATTTCTGGAACTGGGCAATGAGCGACCTGCGTAAGACCCATCCAGATATGTTCACTCTGGCAGAGGACGAAGACAAAGCACACGAACTGACCGAAAGCGCCTTCGATATGTACTACGGCTGGACGCTGCATCATATCATGAACGAAGTGGCACAGGGCAAGCAGACTGTAGAAGACCTGTGGGCATACTTTGCGAAAGCAGACACGACCATCCGTCCGAGAGCTATTCGCATGAACTTCATCACCAATCATGATGAAAACAGTTGGAACGGCACGGAGTTCGAGCGTATGGGCGATGCGGCGAACCTGTTTGCGGCATTCTGCTATGTCGTACCGGGAATGCCGATGATCTACACCGGCCAGTTATCCGGCAACCATCACCGTTTAGAGTTCTTCGAGAAAGACCTGATTGATACGGATGAAGCGTATGCACAAGCAGACTTATACCAGTACCTGAACGAATTACGCGCCAACAACAAAGCGCTGCACAGTCCTATGACCGGCGCGCCGATGGTTCGTATTCCAGCTGACAACGAGGCTATCTTCGCCTGCGCACGTCCGCTGAAAGACAACACCGTTCTCGCCATCATGAACATGAGCGCAGAGCCGCAGGAAGTAACGTTGGACCTGACAGGCTACGAAGGCACCTACACATGTATGTGCGGCCATGAGAAAGAATTGGAAAGCGCACTAAGCCTGACACTCCAACCGTGGCAGTTCAAGATACTAGTGAAGTAAGTTGAAAGTTGAAAGAAGTCTTCTAGTTGAAAAATGAAAAATGAAAAATCCCGCGCTCAATGAGTGCGGGATTTTCTTATGCCATCGCTCCGTTGACTTGTATCACCTGTCCGGAGACATACGAACTAAGGTCGCTTGCCAAGAAAAGGGCCACTTTTGCCACTTCCTGCGGCTCTCCGCCGCGACGCATCGGAATCATGGAAACGAACTGCTTGAGCGTCTCCTCACTCAGCGCCTTGGTCATGTCCGTAATGATGAAACCCGGAGCAATCGCGTTAGCGCGTACGCCCCGACTGCCTAACTCTTTGGCTACAGATTTCGTGAGGGCGATGATACCTGCTTTGGACGCAGCATAGTTCGCCTGTCCTGCATTACCGTTGATACCAACGACCGAACTGAGTGAGATAATCGAACCGCTGCGCTGACGCATCATCACCGGCGTTACGGCATGGGTGAAGTTGAAAGCAGACTTGAGATTGACCTGAATCACCTGATCCCACTGCTCTTCCGTCATACGCATAAGCAGGGTGTCTCGTGTGATACCGGCATTATTGACCAATATGTCAATATGTCCGAAATCCTTCAAGACATCATCCACCACGGCATGCGCGGCATCGAAATTAGCGGCATCGGAGGCATAGGCCTGCACCTTGACACCCAATGCCTTGAGTTCATCGCTGGTCTGAACAGTCGCCTCATTCAATTCCAGATCCGTAAAGGCGATATTCGCGCCTTCTCGGGCGAACAATAATGCTATCTGCTTTCCTATTCCACGGGCAGCCCCCGTGATCAATGCTGTTTTTCCTTCTAATAACATGATTTATTCCTCATCAATCGGGAACACTCCCGTCGGATTCAAAATAGTGTACTGTGTCATCTCTTCATTGGAGTCAAAGCCGATACCGGTGATGATACTCTTCTCTCGTGTGATATGAATGACGGAATCGGAGTAGATACGATGCGTTTTCTGGTTCCAATTCAGATTAGGCGTATCAAAATATTCGCCTTTGCGGTTCATCGCCTTGACATTTCCTTTCAGAATCCAGATCTGCATAGTCTCGTTGTAATAGGCATAATCGGCTTTGAGGGAAGCCCTAACCGCCAAGCGCTCATCGAACTGCTCCAGGTACACCCCTTCCGGGAACTCCTGGAAAGGCGGTTCCATCTTATCATAGACGAGCCATGTAGGCGCCTCGATACGATAGCGTGTGATACCGGAATCGGAGATCAGCGTCGTCACGTCATGCGTGATGACAGCCGGACTCTCCTTACGCGATTCAGGTTCCTTACTCTGCTCTACAGAACCGTGACCACAAGATGCCAAAAGCATAGCGAGCATCACAAGGACGCCCGCTATCTTGGATTTATCGAACGGTTGTTGTCTCACCAATCCATCCTCCTACGTAGTAGGTATCACCGGTGAAGTCATTCGGCAGGTCGATACGTTCCTCTTTGGTGGGGAAGTATTTCTTGTACAAGTTGATAAACTCAGAAGCCTGTGCTTCGACAGACGAATCCACTTGTTTAGCCTTTACGAACTTATCTACAGCCACCCAATAAACGGTCTTGTTCAGGATCTGCCCCTTAGCGTCATTTCCGTAGAGACGTGTAGCGGCATAGGCCATACCGATGATGAGGTAGCAACGACCCTGGCCCTTATTCATGCCAAGTCCCTGCAGGGTGGAGATAGAAGCCAATGCATACTTACGAGCCTCCGGATATTTCTTGAGGTTATTATAATAATAGTAAGCCACATTATACTGATAATCGGCTACATCCTCCATTGCATCCTCTACCATTGCCAGTTTGATGGCCTGGTCATAATATGCGATAGCCTGCTCGATATCACCTTTCTTGGCAGACATGGAAGCACATCCGGCTGCAGACTCCTGGGTCGGCTGCAGTTTATTGGAAGCCTCACAAGCAGCGAAATACACATCGCTCTCGGTGCAACGAACACGCTTGTAGAGTTTGGTAATCTTCTGCAACATTTCCAGATTAGTCAGGTTCTCTTTCACAACGGCATCATAGATGGCGTCGAGTTTCGAGCAATCCGCAGCACCGGAGATAGCGAAGATATTATCCACATAATCCTTCTGCTTGCCAGCCACTTCTGCGTTCTTGTTATTGGTGTTGGCAGCCTGCTCGCCCAATGCGTTGCTTGCCATCTCATAGTCTGCGATGAACTGCTCAGCGAGCTCGTTTGGATTCTGCTTATAGAGCGAATAGGAAACATCGACCAATTTCACGAGCACCGTGATTTTGCTCTGCGCTCCCATAGCAGCAACCGATTTGCTCAAGCACTCGCGTGCCTCCGCCAACTTCGTATCTCCGAAGAAATCCACATAAGCCAGACCCTTTTCACCCAAGATATAGTTCGTCGGGTATTTGGGATCATTGCCGAAGAAACGGATACGTTTGTCCTGCATCTCCACCGCCAGGTTAGCCAGACGCTCCTTCTCAGCAGGATCCGAAGCGGCACGATACAAAGCCTCTACAATCTTTGCGCCATCGGTATAAATCGACTTATTGGCATTGGGACAAGTGGTGTACACAGCCCACCATGGTTCGTATGCGTCCGCGTACATCTTATTCTTTACGCTCTCATGGAAAAGAGATACGTTGATTACACACTCCTCGGTGATAACCGGTTCCTCTTCCTCAACTACCGGCGCAGCTTGAACCGGCGTTTCCGTAGCCACTTTCGTGGGTTTCTTCGCGCATGCCAAAGCCGGAACTACGGCTGCTAACGCGACAACAAGAATTGATTTGATTTTCATAATGACAGTATTTTTAGAGTTAATTATTTCGTGATTCTTTTCCAAATAATCCCGGGTCGTATAGGTTATCCTAAGCAATTAGTATGCCAAACTACAATTTACGCTTGAAGAACCAGGTCTCGGCGATAGAAGCGCCAATGGTAAAGCGCAAGGAGTGATCTTCCAATCCTGCCGGGCTGCCCCGATGGGTATATTCGACGGTCGTATTGATGACAGTACCGATACTCCACAAGGGGAAGCCGATACCAACCGATGCCGATATACGCTTGGCGCCGATAGAAACCAGATACTCATCCTGTATATTGATACCAGCCCGCCAGATCATCCGCTCCGCATAGTTACGTCCCGAAGGGTTATGACGATACTCCGCACCGAAAGCATACCGGTCACGATTCCTCAACCCGCTCATATATCCGGGTGCTCCGTTGTACAAGGCATCCGCCATGTACTGACGCTCGAAATCAAACGCAAGGGTGAGGCGGTTCGCCCAATTATAGCTGGCACCGACACCCCATACCATCGGTAACTCCCATTTGCCGGTATATACCTCAAACGAGTCACTTATCTGCGTATCGATGGTCAGCAACTCGCTATGCAGTTTCATCCTGTTCTCGAAGATAGCACCGGCATTGACGGTATGACGGCCGAATGTATGGAAGAGCTGGGCACCTGCACGGAAACGTACATTACTAACGCCGAGGTTCTCCAATTCTACAGTCGGGTTGATATTCGTCTCCTCAAACACCAAAGCACGCGTACGGTCGAGGTCACCCCACATATAATAGACATTCGCGCCGAAAGCAAACCAGTTACATATATTAAAACTCAAACCTCCATAGACCTGGCTGATGTTACCTTCTCCATAATAGGTCTCCGTATAATGCGCCGTACCGGGAATGGAATCGCTCAACGCAATGTTATATCCGACCGAACTGTAGGGCTGCAAGCCCACGCTCATCGCAATCCACTGTTTCCACAAGGGGAACTGCATCGTCACATATTCGAGGTTACCGTTCGCCTTGTTCTTCACACCACCGGCATCCTTATAGTGACTCCAGTTAGCGCTTGCCGCGATATCAAACATGAAGGTCAGCGTATCGCAAGAAGTATATGAAGCCGGTTGTGCCGGGTTGATAGCCCTGTTGCTACGCATACCGAAACCTACTCCACCCATAGCCCGATAACCCGTCGGCACATTCTCATTCAGATCGCCATATGCATAGCGAGAGAAGGGCGAACTAGTCATATTCTGCGCCATCACTCCCACGGCTAACGCCAATGCAAATGCCAATATAGATAGTTTTTTACTCATTTCTTGTTATAAACCAAAATCTCATTCAGTCCTTTAAGCACCAGATTCTTCTCATAGTGCATTTCCATGCGGACATTATTCAGAATATAAGGTGCATTCCCGCCGGTGATGAAGGTCCGGAAATGCGGTACTTTCTCCCGCAAGGTCCTGATATATCCTTTCACCTCGTATGCCACTCCTCTCACGACACCGGCCACAATCGCATCCCGTGTATTCTTACCGAAGAGCGGAATGAGTTCATTCTCCTCCGTCTCCACCAAAGGCAGTTTCTTGGTCATCCGCTGCAACATCGTGAAGCGCATCTTCAACCCCGGCGCAATATTTCCGCCGAAATATTCGCCTTTGTCCGTCACGAAATCATATGTGATCGCCGAACCGGCATCGATAATCAGCAGATTCTCGTCCGGGCAAATACTCTTGGCCCCAACCGCCGCCGCCAAACGATCCTGTCCCAAGGTACGCGGCGTATCATAGCCGTTGACAATCGGCACCGGTGTATTATGGTCAAAGAGCACAAAGTTACGCGAACGACGACTGAGGGTGTTCACGACCGCAGCCTCAATATTCACCACCGAACTGATAATGGAATCCGTAATGTCGTACAGGTCAAACAGACGCTCCACTTCCGCCGAAGCGAAGGACTTGTAGATAAAATCATTCATGATCTTTCCGTCGTCCGTCATCAACGCCACTTTCGTACGGCTATTTCCCTGATCAATGCACAGATCCATTTATTCGATCATTTAGCATGCAGCATTCTACACCATGCTGGTGTACAAGAAACGCTTGATGGATTTCTTAGGAGTCTTCTCGAACTCATGCGGATAGAGTTTGACGATCGAAATCTGCTCATAAGCCGCCAGTTCGGAGTTGACCAATTTACGTACATCCTCCATCTGCGCCTCCAACTCCTGACGCGTGAGTCCGTCCTTATCCACCTCGTTGTAGTCCGGACAGATCAATGCCACCAGACGCGTATCCTCCTGCTGCAGAACCAAAGACTCCAGCACATAGGGCATGTTATTGATCTTGGCTTCTATCTCTTCCGGATAAATATTCTGTCCCGAAGGGCCAAGGAGCATCGTCTTGCAGCGTCCCTTGATATAAAGGAATCCCTCTTCGTCCAACAGGCCGAGGTCCCCCGTACGGAGCCATCCGTCTTCGGTAAAACTCTCCTTGGTAGCCTGCGCATTTTTGTAATAACCGGTCATCGTATTTTCGCCACGAACCACCACTTCACCGATTCCTTCGCTATTCGGATTGAGGATCTTCACCTCCATGATACCCTCCAGAGGTTTACCGCAAGAATAGAGACGACTGCCTTCCTCGTACGGAGTAAAACAGATAAGCGGAGCACATTCGGTCATACCATACCCGACAGACATCGGGAATTTGATTCTCCGAAGGAAGGCTTCGACTTCCGGGTTGAGCGGTGCGCCGCCGATAATCATCTGCTTGAACTCACCGCCAAACGCCTGCACGAGCTGCTCCCGAATCTTGGAGCAAACGATTTCATCCAGGAACGGCACTTTGAGCACCCAGCTAACCGGCGCCTTCTGAATCTGCGGTACAATCATCTTCTTGTAAATCTTCTCCAGGATCAGCGGCACGGACAAGATGATGGTCGGTTTGATTTCCTCAAAAGCCTTCAACAGAATCTTCGGCGACGGCGTACGTCCCACCAGATAGGTATGCCCTCCGGCAGAGAGACATGCCAGGAAATCGAAGGCACAGCCATAGGCGTGCGCCAGCGGGAGGAACGTGACGTGACGGCTCTCCCGCGAAACGAGATGATGGTCCTGTGCATAGCGGATGTTACCCGCCAAACCGTTCAGGGGCATGATCACACCCTTGCTGAACCCGGTGGTACCACTGGTGTAGTTGATAGAACCTATCTCCTCGTTGGAGCGCTCATCGAAATGCATATCCTTCGGCCAATAGCCTTCCGGATGTTTCTTCTTGTACTTCTGCGCTATCGCCTCGAAGTTGATTTTCTTCGGGTCCAAGGCCAAAGAAATCGGATGCCAGTCGTTCAGACTCACGGCAGCCAGTACCTTCGGAATCTGGTCAAGATCAATACCCTCCCAGTTGATATCGCTGATGAAAAGCAGTTTGGCGCCGGAGTGGTTGACGATGTGAATGGCGTCGTTGGCACGGAAATCCTGCAGGATAGGCACGATGATAGCACCATAGGTCACTGTCGCCAGATAGACGGCCACCCAGTTGCTGTTATTACGGCCCATGACCGCAATCTTATCATTCTTCTTGATTCCGCACTCTTTGAATAAGATGTGCAATTTCTCGATGTTAATCGCCAACTGGCCGTACGTCAAGGTAACATCTGTACCATAATCGGTCACTGCAGGCAACTCCCAGTTCTCGCGAAACGAACGCTCGAACATCTTGACAAAGTTATATTTCTCTTCTGTCATCATAAGCTTTGATAGCAAAAATCGCGCAAAGTTACGAAAAATTTTTTATATGTGCAAATATTTTTTTACTTTTTACGCCATATTTACACATTCTTCGAATGTATAATCTTTTTCTTCCGTCTGTGAGGGAACATATCCCATTGCGTCCTTCGCTTGCTCCTGCGGGAAGGTAAAATACGTACAGAGGCATTCACACAGCAACTCGCCGTCAGAAGACAGCAACTCACCTTGTACGATCGCCACATTCCGTCGCATCTCCTTGAGGTACGCACGCAGTTTGATATATGACTGCAAGGTGGAAACGGGTTTATGATATCGCATCTCCATCTTCGCGGTCACTCCGGCCGTTTTAAGCTTATGGAACACCACCCATCCGCATACTTCATCCAGCAGAACGGCCTGAATACCACCGTGCAAGGTGTTTATCCACGACTGATGATTCTGGGTCGGTTTCCAAATGGAGACGATGTCCTCTCCGTCTTCAAAAAACCGCATCTGAGTACCGATCGGGTTGGTCGGACAACAACCGAAGCAATTATATCCGGGTGTCGTAGTCCAGGGATTGATAATTCGTTTCATATTTTACTCCATTTTGCATGCAAAAGTACTGCTTTTTTTTGATATACGCAAATAAAAAACAAATACAAAAAGTATATATATACAAAGTATATATATATAATATGCATGAAAAATACAGAAATCCGGTCTTATCCTTGGGTAATCCTTCGGTAATGTTCGGGAAATCTTTTGTTCCAGTCTGCATTTCCGTCCAATCTCGGGACAACTCGTGTTTAACGAGGGTCCTTCCCCCGGTATTTCGAACGCGGTGCAGGAATGAAAAGAACGCGGTGTCCGGATAAAAAGGAGCGCGGGAAAAGGATGAAAAATAGACAAAAAAGTACGTGCGGATTTGCGTATGTCAAAAAAAATCAGTACTTTTGCAGCCGTTTTTGAATTAAAGGCAAGAGATGATACTATTTTTGGAGGCGTTTGTGCTGGGATTGCTGACCATTCTGGATCCCTGCACGCTGATGACAAGCATAACGGCGATCAGTTACATAGACAAGGAGATCAATAACCGCCGTAAAGTACTGATGAACGGACTGATGTTCGTGCTGGGCAAGTTAGTGACCTATGTGTTGCTGAGCATCCCTTTCATGGTGGGCGCACAGACGGAGGGTATCGAGCATTTCTTAGGCCATTGGGGCGAACCCATACTGGCCGGATTCATGATTATCTGCGGTCTTGTGCTGCTTATCAGCGGTCATCACCACCATGAGCACGACCACGGCATCAGCAAGTTTCTGCAGAATGCGGATTCGAATGCGAGTTGGTTATGGTCGTTTATCCTAGGTATCTTCTTCGCTATCGCCTTCTGTCCTCACCGACTGATCTATTTTCTGACGATGATTGACTCGACGCTGACGCTGCCGAGTGCGTGGAGCTGGCTAATGCCGGTGGTGTTCAGTTTAGGTACTGCGTTGCCTATCATGCTGATTGCGTGGCTGGTAAGTTACAGTGCGGTAAGCATCGGCAAGCTAAAAAGCAAAATGGGTGTATTCGAGAAATGGTTCCGCCATATCTGCGCTATATTATTCCTGATTTTCGGTGTGTATCTCGCCGTTCACTGCTATCTGGAGGTGTCCGGACATGACCATTGTTGCGGTCATGACCACGACCATACCGAATGCACCTGCGGACACGAACATCATTGAGGATGGGAGATTGAAGATTTATGTCTTTCCGATTCAAGCAGTTTTTCGTTGAGGACGCTAAATGCGCCATGAAAGTAGGCACGGACGGCGTGTTACTCGGCGCGTGGGCGCCGACAGCCGTCAGCCGTCAGCCATCCGCCATCCGAATTTTAGATGTCGGGACGGGTTCCGGTCTTATCGCGCTCATGTTAGCGCAGCGGTGTCCCAATGCGCAGATAGATGCGATTGACATAGATGAGGCGGCAGTGGAACAGGCACGGGGAAATGCGGAGATTTCAGATTTCAAATCTCAGATTTCAAATTTTGTTTCCCGGCTTCAAGACTGGAAACCCGAAACCAAGTATGACTTAATCGTCTCCAACCCGCCCTATTTTCAGAACAGTCTGAAAAATCCGGACAAGGGTCGCGAACTGGCCCGTCACACGGACAGTCTAAGTTATCGGGAACTATTGGCTCACAGCGCGCGCCTGCTGAAAGACGAGGGTCAACTCGCACTCATCCTGCCGGCGGAAGCGGAAACGGAAGTACGCGGCACAGCGGCAGATCACTCTCTCTATTTCACGCGTGTGACGCGCGTATTCAGTAAGGAGACTAAACCGGCAAGACGTGTCATGATAGCCTTCAGCCATCAGCCGTCAGCCGTCAGCCCGATTGAGGACACGCTCGTGTTAGAGGACGAAAAAGGCGGCCGTTCAGCCGCCTATTCGGAACTAACAAAGGACTTCTACCTATAGGCGGAAGTCCTTTGCATTTATGATTTATGATTTCAAATTTATGATTTATTTAGCGACATTCACGGCACGTACCTCACGGATGACGGTCACCTTGATCTGGCCCGGGTAGGTCATTTCGTCCTGGATACGTTTAGCGAGGTCGAAGGAGAGGAGTTCGGTATCCTTATCCGAAATCTTATCCGCTCCCACAATCACACGCAGTTCGCGACCGGCCTGCAAGGCATATGTCTTAACCACACCCGGGAAGGACATTGCGAGGTTCTCGAGGTCATTGAGACGCTTCACGTAACTCTCAACGATCTCACGACGGGCACCCGGACGTGCACCGGAGATAGCGTCACACGCCTGAACAATCGGGGCGATGAGACTCTTCATCTCACACTCATCATGGTGGGCACCAACGGCATTGCAAATATCCGCCTTCTCTCCGTATTTCTCACAGAGTTTCATACCGAGTTCAGCGTGCGGCAGTTCGACATCATCATCGGCCACCTTACCGATATCGTGCAACAAACCGGCACGTTTGGCAGCTTTGACGTTCAGTCCGAGTTCACCCGCCATCGCAGCACATAGGTTGGCTGTCTCGCGCGAGTGCTGCAACAGATTCTGACCATAGGAGGAACGGTACTTCATCTTACCGACCAGACGGATGAGCTCCGGATGGAGACCATGGATACCAAGGTCGATGGTGGTACGCTTGCCCACTTCGATGATCTCTTCTTCCACCTGTTTCTTCACTTTCGCCACCACTTCCTCGATACGAGCCGGGTGTATACGACCGTCCTGTACGAGCTGGTGCAAGGCGAGACGTGCTATCTCACGGCGAACCGGATCGAAGGCAGAGAGTGTAATGGCTTCCGGCGTATCATCCACCACGATTTCCACGCCGGTAGCAGCCTCGAGGGCACGGATGTTACGTCCTTCACGACCGATGATACGACCTTTGACTTCGTCATTCTCGATATGGAAGACAGAAACGGTATTCTCTGCCGCCGTTTCGGAAGAGACACGCTGGATAGTCTGAATGATGATTTTCTTCGCTTCTTTGTTAGCCTCCAGGCGCGCGTTATCCATAATCTCGTTGATATAGGACATGGCCGCCGTCTTGGCCTCATCTTTGAGGGCTTCCACCAGTTGTTTTTTTGCCTCTTCAGCCGACATACCACTCAACTGCTCCAGTTGTTTCTCGGCTTCATGGTGCATTTTCTCCACTTCCTGCTGTTTGTAGTCCAACGCCTGTTGACGCTGCTCTATCGACTGCAGTTTCTGATTCACTTCATTGAGGCTGCGTTGTACATCCCCTTGGCGCTGGTTGAGCTGTTGCTCGCGTTGCTGCAGACGCTGCTCGGTCTGCTGAATGCGCTTATCCTGCTCACGTACGGTATTGTCGTGCTCCAGTTTGAGGGCGATAAACTTCTCCTTAGCCTCAACAATTTTGTTTTTCTTGATCACCTCCGCTTCCTCTTCCGCTTTCTTAATCAGATTAGCGGCAGCGACGCGCGAGATGAGGTAGTAGATTCCGGCTCCGATAAGGAGTCCGCCTACTGCACAAATAATTGCGATTAGCATAGTTGATGATTTTTATAATTTATGATTTCAATTCAGCGTGATGACGTCATATCGTCATTACGACAGTTGTTTCCTAATAAGTTCGTTGAGTTCCTTGAGCTCTTTCTCGACGGGGACGAGACTTTTCTCTCGTGCGTCGGACTGGAGTGCCACGGCCACTTCGAGCGCGGTGTACATCCATAATTGTTCTGCGGACGCGTTGGGCCGCAGTTTGAGGTAATACTGATAACGTTTATTCAACAGCTCCGCCGCCTTGCGATAGTTAGGTTCCGCATCGCGAGGCACATCAAGCCCCACTGTGTGGGCATCGAGATGAAGGTTGATATGTTGCTTGTCAGAATTCAGCATTCAGCTTTCAGATTTATTTTTTCAATGCGGCAATCGCCCTGTCCACTTGAGAGATGAGGGCATTGACGCGTTTGAGTGCTTCTTCGTTAGTTTCTGCGGCAGAGAGGGCATTGGCGGTCGCAATGCGGCGGTTCTTCTGCTGCAGGTCAAGCAGCTCACCATGCGTTCGGATGAGTTCCTGGCGCTGACGCTCCACGTCTTCCCGCAAAGACGCATTCTCCTGCTGCAACGCCTGATAGCGCTCCAGCAAGAGATGCACATTTTGCGATAAGTCGGAGAGAGTCTGCATACCTTGATTGACGATTTACAAATTTACGATTTATTGACGATATCAATCGCACCTCGTCAATCGTCCATTCGTCAATTAAAAACTGTAGCCGACACCTATACCGAGAACACCCTTGAACTGCACACGTTCAGCCGCTATGCCGTCCGCATTCTCGATGAGGGTACCAGGATAGTATTTGAGGTTGGTCTGCAGCGTGATTTGCAGACATTTGAGGAACTGATAACTGAGCGCCACGTCCCAGTCCACATCGAACATACCGAAATGACGGTTCATATTCGAATATTTGAAATACGGGTCAGCAATCGGGTTACCCTTGCCAGCATAGGGCGTAAAGAGGGCAAGCGTAGTACCGATCTTGAAATCCTTATACGCATAGGCGATAGCGCCTTTGAAACTAAGACCCAACTCGGCACGCGCATTGCGGTCGTATTGCTTCACACCGGCAGCATCGAAATAAGCCACGCCGTATTTGTCCTTGAGATCGGTACGAAGGTCGTAGCCGGTCGTACCCATTTCCTTGTCATATTCAGCGCTGTACTTGGCATTCCATGTATCGCCGACATACGCCGTCGTAATACGGCCGGCAATCGGAGAGAGGTATACAGAGAAATCCGCACCCTTGTAGCTCTTCTTCCAGTCAATACCGACCGATACATCGGTGTACGAAGGAGCGAGCCACTTGGAGATAATCGGGTTATATCCGGCGATATAATCACGACCGAGGGCATACTGGCTCTGGAAACCCGCCAGAACGGTAAGATACCACGTCGGCTTGAATTCCCATCCGAATTTGGTAGCCAATTTGATGTTATCGCTGGATTTCTGGAACGGGTCCTCTTTCTGATCAATCCAGGTCATACCGAAATCCGTATCAAAATTTGTCTCCCAAGCGATAGCATTCTTATGGTAGAGAAGGTGCAACTTGGCGTAAACGATGCCATTGACATTGTTCTTACCACCGGCAGCCCAGTTGACCAAACCGGTAGCTGCAGCGTTCAGGCCAACAGTACCATCAAATTTCCATGCTTTCTCACCTTCCTCCAGCCCCTTGAGGCTCTCACCGGCTTTCGCAGCCGCTTCCGCATTGGAGGTCACCTTGGCCTTATCGACCGTTTGTGCGGTCATTGTAAGCGCTGCCATCAGGCAGAGCGCTACAGATAAAATCTTTTTACTCATATAATACAATAATTGTTTGTTAATATCAAAAACGGGTACAAAATTACAAAAAAAATCTCATATACGCAAATAAAAAAGTACGCGCGCGAGAATTTTTTGCATAATGTGTCAATTTTTACACATTTTTTTTGAATATGTGCACATTTATGTGCAAAAAAAGTAGTAATTTTGCAGCGTGATTTATTATCCCCTTTCGAAAGTCGAGAGAAGAAGGTCGAAAGAAGAAAGACAAAAGTCGCAAGAAAAAAAATGAAATCGAAAGAAATATGTATAACAAAAATATGAAAAACGCAATCAAAAAGAGTTTATTCATTTTGACGGCTTGTTTGACAGCAAGCGTCAGTTTTGCGCAAAGCGGAAACTACTCCACCCGCGTGATTTCTTCGGATGGAAGTTCCAGTACCTGGACTTTTATTCTCCCTTCATCACAAGTGACGGTTCCGGCCGGTACGGAGACGGAGGACAATGGCATTATATTTGCCCCCTCCGGAAGCAGTAAAATGAAGTTTTCGAGCAGCAATCAATTCTCGTGGCAGGGAGAGAGCAGCGGCTATCTTCCCGTACCGTCAGGCGGAGCAGGAACGATTTCCATGACGGTGAAAGGAAGTTCTGACACCCGCTTTTTGCAGTTATACGTGAACGGCACAAACGCAGGAGAGGGCAAACGCCTATACGCCAAAGCCAGTGATAACGGTCAAATCACCTCCGACGGCAAAAAAGGTCCTCAATCGTTTGTCTTCTCCGCAGCTGATTTAACGACCAAAAACGGGAAAACGTATCTGCATTTCAAGGACAATAACACCGAAATGAAGATTGCCTCGTTTACGATTACCCTGACAACGGGTTCCTACGAGGGAGGAGACAACCCCGGCGGTGGAGGTGACAATCCCGGTGGTGGAGGTGACAATCCCGGTGGAGGTGACAATCCCGGTGAGAACCCGACACCCAGCGGTACCACCTATGCGTTCTGGCGTTTCTCCGGCAGCGAGCCCCCTACGGCAGGAAGCAGTGAGACCGGTACCCAGATGACGGTCCACTTCTTCACATCAGATGACGCCAAGACTTTCGCTACGGAGAGTGCAGCCTACAATGCCGCAGTTACCGACAACGAGTTGAAATCCCAAGGCTCAAAAGGTCTTAAAATGGGAGGAAATGCGCTTTATCTAAAGGTAACAGTCACCGGAGGATTCAAAGCAAACGACATCGTAAAGATCTGCGGTTATAACCCGTGGAAGATCAGTAGTAGTTCCAGTCATACCGGAGACATTATAGCGTCTTTAGCCACAGGAACTGCAAAGGGTGATTATAATATCGGTAGTTTTACATTGAGTTCTGATATCAGCGAGTTATACATGATGCGTGCAGAAGGTACGGGAACCGGCATATGCGCCATAAAGGTAGAACGCAGCGGCGGCTCCACCCCTACTCCTTCTTCGGACGCCACGCTGAAAAGTCTGACCTACAACGGCACGAGTGTACCGAACTTCTCGGCTTCGCAAGAGCATTACGATGTAGAATTACCTGCCGGAACGACAGAAGTGCCTGTGGTAGGCGCAACGGCAAACGAGAGCCACGCTACAACAGCAGTAACGCAAGCCACAGGAATTCCCGGCACGGCAAGCGTCACCGTTACAGCAGAAGACGGAACAAGCACCAAGACCTATTCCATCACTTTCACCCTGGCATCCGCCAATCCCAAAGTGCTGACGGCTACATGGCCGAACATACAAGGCACGGCGGTGATTGACAATGTGAACAATACGATTACCGGCCAGGTGAAGAACGGCACGAGTCTGACTTCCATCTCGCCGACCTTCACCGGTACTAATATCGCCAATTGGCATACAGAAACGGGAAAAACCGACCATATTGATTTCACCCAACCGGTTGAAATCACATTCTCTGCCAGCACCGGTCACATTACCATTTATACCGTGACCATTACCGAGGCGGACCCGCTTTCTTCGGACGCCACGCTGAAACAGCTCTCCTATGGAAGTAAGAGCGTGCCTAATTTCTCGCCGAGCACTTACGTCTATAATATCGAGCTGACGGCAGGCATCAAGACACCGCCTACCATCGATGCGGTAGCTAATGACAGCAAAGCCACTGTCGCTATTACGCAAGCGGAGTCTGTTCCCGGAAGCGGTCATGTACTGGTGACAGCAGAGGACGGTACGCAGCTGACCTATACGATCAATTACACAACCCCCGTTCCGCAGAGCGACCTGACCATTCACGTTCCTGAGATTTATGAAGCGCCGGAAGTAGGAGGCGGCTACAACACTCCGCTGGTGGAACACGGCGGCCGTGAATATGAAGTGTACTATATTAACCGTGACAACAGCAGTAACCTGAGTATTGCCACCTCCAACGCCGACAAGGCAGGCAACATATGTGACATCGCCAAATCGACAACCAACTCCACCATCTCTGCAGACGGATGGGTGAAGATCTCAGGCAGCAACGGCACCGGAGGAGACAACAATGCCAGCACGAAAGACGAGTTCCAGACCTCCCTCCGCTGTGTCAAGTTCAACAGCAACAGCCATAGTCTGGAAATGCGTATCCAAGGCTATGACCAGTTCAGTTTCTACGGCAAGGACAACAATGCGGATATTACCAAAGCAAGGATGTTCGAGGTGTATATCGACGATGTCAAACAAACACGTACGCCGATGAGCAACTACGACATCGAGCGCTATACGATCCCTACGGGCGTACATGTAATCCGCCTTACGGCAACAGGCAGCAGCGACAATAAGTTATGTTCGTTCTCGCTGCGTGTAGCCCAAGAACCCCGTACGAAGAAACTTGACGGCAATGACAGCACGCAGGTAGTCATGCAGACCACCGCCCCGAATCCCATCTACTATTACACGAAGTACAACAGCATGGGCGAGACCCGTCTGGAGTGGGACGATGCCATAGCAACAGGAATCACCCTGACTCCGGTCAACCAGAGCGCGTTAGGAGACACCTTGGTATTAGGCGGCGTGGCAAACTGTCCGACCGGCACATACACCTACCGTGTGTCGGCCTATCACAACGGAACGGTCACCAACAGCGTGAGCGGCCGTCTGACCGTCGCATCCGATATCCAAGCCACTTCGGAACTGTCCGTTGATGTATTCCAAGGCGAAGAGATGGATCAGATTACGTTCCGATATTACGCGTTATCGGCTGACAACGTTCATCTGACCTGGGCGAACGGCGCTCCTGCCGGTATTACCGGAAGTGGCAGCAACGGCAAATATTTCATCGGCGGAACGCCCACGAATACCGGAGAATTCCCGTTCAGCGTCCGCGTAGACGGATCCGAAACTGAAATCCAAGGCCATATTTCCGTCAAGCCGTCGAATTTCGGAGAGAATGCCGTACTGTACCTTTACAAGAATTCGTTAGCTTACGATAACGACGGCGTCTATACCTATATAGCCGGCACGAACAAATGGAACCTCGTTCCCCGCAAGCAGAAAGAAGACGGCTTACGTCCGGCCGAGCAATATGCGAAGTACAAATGGGTGATTATCTCCGAGGATGTGGATGCCGACAATTCGGAAGTGATCCAAGTCATTCGCGGCGGTGCCAACTTACCGGTACTGAACCTGAAAGGCTTCACATACTCTTCCGACCGTCTGCATTGGGGCGAGCCGAACAACGGCGCCATTGACTCCGCGGCAACCAAGAAGAACGGCTGCTATCTGCATATTCAACACCGTGAGCACCCCATTTATGCAGCCAAGTTAAGCTATCTGCAGAACGGCGACTCCATCAAGATTATATCCGACTACGAGCGTAACGGTCTGATGCCGATAGATGTAACGGTACAGGGTTCGCTCTGCTTAGGCACCGCGTTCACCCGTAACATCGAAGACTACTACGGAGCAGGAGAGTTACAGACAGCGCTGCACGAAGTACCGTCAGACATGCGTGGCGGACATAAATACATATGCCTGCCGATATCACGCCGGGTAAGCCTGACAAACCAAGGCCAGCAGCTGATTGACGGAATCATATCCTACCTGACAAGTCCGGATGACTCGGGTATCGAGGTGCCGGATTTATCCATCCGGAACTTCTCTATCGGCGAATACAGCGCCACCATCTCCCAAGGCAGCAGCACGATCACGCTTTCTCTGCCGCAAGAGGAGTACGAGAACCTGGAGAACGCCCAACCGGTGATTGAACTGGCGAATCCGAATACGCATGTCACGCCATCGACCTCTCCGTCGATAGACTTGCGTTTTGCCGTGTATATTCCTCACACGTTCGTAGTGACAGATTACATCAACCGCCATGCGTACAGCCTGACGATCGAGTTATACAATCCGCAAGGCATCGAAGATATATATGAAGCGGGCATGTGGGTGAATATCTATGACATCTACGGCCGGAAGGTAGCAACCACCAACGAGGACATCTACCAAATGGAATTGCCGCAAGGAATGTATATCATTGTGACAGAAGACGGTCAAACCATTAAAATCATGCGTTAATATGCGTACAGAGCAAGAGTTAGAAGGCGTCAGTCTGCTGGGCAACCAGCACGTACAATACAGCGACCAATACAATCCCGGTGTATTAGAGACATTTCCGAACAAGCACCCAGAGAACGAATACCTTGTGACCTTCAATTGTCCGGAGTTCACGACCTTGTGTCCCAAGACCGGCCAACCGGATTTCGGTCATCTGTATATCAGTTATATTCCTCGGGAACGGATGGTAGAAAGCAAGAGTCTGAAGTTATATCTGTTCTCCTTCCGTAATCACGGTGATTTTCACGAAGACTGCGTGAACATCATCATGAAGGACCTGGTAAAACTGATGGATCCGAAATACCTGGAAGTAACCGGATATTTCTTACCCCGCGGAGGAATAAGCATCTATCCGTTCGCCAATTACGCGGACAAAGATCACGAAGCGTTGAAGGAGCAACGCTTACGTGATCAGTTAAAAGGGTGCTGTGCACGTTAAAGAGTTAAAAGGGTTTTTAAGCATAAAAACGTTCGGTTGTTATGAAGGATTCATTGATTGTTTTGTCGGGAGGGCTGGACTCGACGACGATGCTCTACGAGTACCGTGAGCGTATAGGCCTGGCTGTCTCCTTTCACTACGGCAGCAATCATAACGACAAGGAGATTGCTTTTGCCAAGCTGCATTGCGAGCGTCTTGGTATCCCGCATATAATTATCCGCTTGCCGTTCATCAAAGAGTTTTTCCGTTCTTCCCTGTTAGAAGGCGCAGACGCCATTCCAGAGGGGAACTACGACGAGGAGAACATGAAATCGACGGTAGTACCGTTCCGGAACGGCATCATGCTTTCTATAGCCGCCGGCATTGCCGAGAACAACCAGATACCATACATCATGCTGGCCAACCATGCAGGCGATCATACTATCTATCCGGATTGCCGACCCGCTTTCGTAGAGGCGATGAACAAGGCGACGCAAGCAGGGACATGGAACGGCGTGCAGTTACTGACGCCATACACGCATCTGACCAAGGCGGAGATAGCCCAACGAGGCAAGGAGACCGGTCTTGATTATTCGGAGACATGGAGTTGCTACAAGGGGGGCGAGCATCACTGCGGGGTATGCGGCACATGCCGTGAACGCAAGGAAGCGCTGGCACTGGCGGGAATAGAGGACAAGACGGTGTATGATAATTGACGATTGAACGATTGATGAGGTACGATTGATTGACGATTAAGTATTATTGACGATTTATGTATTACGTAGAGAAAAGAATAGAGATTTCGGCGGCACATAACCTGGAGTTGTCGTACGAGAGCAAATGCGAGAGTTTGCACGGTCACAACTGGATCATTGTGGTCTATTGCAAAGCAAAGGAGTTGAACAGAGACGGCATGGTGACAGACTTCACCCATATCAAGAAAACGGTGAAGGACACCTTCGACCATAAATACATCAATGAGATCCTGGATGTCAACCCATCGGCAGAAAACATCGCCAAATGGATTTGTGACCACGTAGAGAACTGCTATAAAGTCAGTGTTCAGGAGAGCGAAGGAAACACCGCGATTTACGAATTAGACCGCTAACGCTAAAAGAGCAAAGACCGCTACGCTAAAAGACAAAAGACTCATTCCTGACGAGCGGTCCTTAATCCATGTACAAAGTTAACGAAATATTTTTCACCTTACAAGGGGAAGGTGCACACAGCGGGATTCCTGCTGTGTTTGTTCGTTTTAGCGGATGCAATCTGAAATGCCCATGGTGCGACACGGAGTTTGCGGAGTACAGGGAGATGAGTGCAGAGCAGATTATACAGGAGATACTTAATCTGTACGACACCCCCAACGAACGGCGTAAGATGTGCGTGTTAACCGGCGGAGAACCGAGTCTGCAGGTTGATGATGCGCTGGTAAAAACATTGCATGACGCCGGGTTCTATATCTGCATCGAGACCAACGGCACCCGATCTCTGCCTGACGGCATCGACTGGATTACCTGTTCGCCCAAAGCCGGCGAGTCGCCGGAGACGCTTGACCATTCGGTAAGTCGGCTTGCGTTAAAGAAAGTGAATGAAGTGAAGGTTGTCTTTACGGGCACGTACGATCCGGAGATATGGAGGGATGTATTGGAAGCAGAACACTGGATGCTTCAACCGCTCCGTTATACCGGAGAATGGCTTATTGAGCACGCTATAGACGAATGGGAGGACGATCGGAATGACAACCTGGACGACACGGTGCGGTATATTTTAGCCCATCCGTTCTGGCGGCTGAGCATACAACTGCATAAGATTGTAGGATTGAGATAAAAAAAGAGCAGGCGGTTTGATTTCCGTCTGCTTTTTTAATAGAGAATTGTTTGTTATGAATTTATCTATCAGAGTCCATAGAACTTCTCGGCTGCTTTATCCAGACGTGCCTTCTAATCGTCCGTGAAGTCATCCCAATTGACTACTCATTGTCATCGAAAAGTACCTTCTCTTCCTCGGTCAAATACGGTTCCAAGGCATAGTACTGATCGTCTTTCATTTGACCTTCCTTATTCAAATCAACCAACTTATTAAAAAGTTTTTGGGCATATTCCACATTACCTTCTTCCTGGTACTTGATATAATCATCAATCATCTTATCAACATTCCACTTCACCTGGCAAGAGGACATGAGAGCGAAGACAGCCGCAAAGGCCAATAACATCAAACCATTCTTTTTCATAACTATCTGATACCTAATTAATTAATATTGTGCAGCGTCATACACTGCATCGGCTGCGTCCGAGCCGACGAGGCGTTCGATGATACAGAAGGCGAAGTCTGCGCTAAGGCCGGGTCCTTTCGCCGTAATGACATTCTTAGACTCGACTACCAGTCCTCCGACATAACTCTCTCCAAGTGCATCCTGGAATCCGGGATAACAGGTAGCCTGTTTGCCTTTGAGGATACCGAGTCTACCAAGTACAGCAGGAGCAGCACAAATAGCGGCAATGAGTTTTTCGGCTTTGTTATGTTCCACCAGGAGATCTCGCAAAGCAGCGCAGTCTCCAAGTTTCGTTTGTCCGCCGGGGAGGATAAGCATCTCCGCATCGGAGAAGTCGATACGCTCAATGAGACCGTCGGCTTCCACGGCAATGTTATGGGCTCCGAGCACCATGGGGTTGCCGGTAATAGAAACTGTGGTCAGCGCGATGTTTGCGCGGCGTAACAGATCGATGGTTGTGATTGCCTCGATTTCTTCGAAACCATTGTCTAAAAACAAATAATTCATACTAATTGAACTTGAATGTATATGTAATTGTTCCTACTTGCTTAATACTTTTATCCGAAGTAAACTTCGCTTTCATAGCGGCATCGATGGCTAACTGCATTGTAGCCTTATCGGATATGTCCCCACCGATGACGGTCGCTTCCGTCACCTTCCCGGAAGCATCGACACTGATCTGCACGACTACTTTTCCGGCCTGATTGAAGGTGTCTTTGGGTTTGGGCAGATTGCCTACGAGTCCGCGTCCGGCGAGAGACCATTTATTTTCGCCATCGGCTCCTTCGCCCTTATGCGCAGAGCCTTTTCCATTGGGATTGGTCTGATTGGCGGCCGTGCCGTTATCGGGTGTGTCGGTAAAGGTAAATCCCCCGATGAGGTCTTCCGCTTTCTTCTTGGCCTGTCTGTTCGCCTCGGCAATGCTGTCGGCCTTGGCCTGCTGAATAGCCAGCAGCTGTTCCTGCTCCGACACCACCTGCTCGGCAGAGTTCTCGGATGGCTGGTCATTAGGTTGGGACTGTGAAGGGGAAGCCTGTCCGGGGTCGACTGTTTTGGAGAGAGCGGGTTCCGGTCTGACCTTCGGGATCTCGGGTTCAGGCGTTTCTATATCCTCAAAAACGACCTCGACGTAGTCCTGTTTCTCTGATTTCTCGGCATTCAAGCGGATCAGCCAAAGGAGCAGAACAACCAATCCCATGAAGAGGACGGTTCCGACAGTAGCAATGATTCTATTTTCTTGCTTTTTGGTCATGAAAGGAGCGGAGATGAACTACGGTTTTTTGGTTGCCACGACGAGCTTCATATGATGTTCGTTGACGATATCGAGCACATAGACGACCTTGCTATACGCCACATCTTCATCGGCGTGCAGCGCGACGGACATCGTAGAGTCGGAAGCCTGTATATCTGCCAGATAGGCATCGAGGGCATCGGGGTCAATAGCCTGGGGCTTGCCGTTACCGATAGCGACCGAATAGTCCCCGATGGCATCGATGAAGACCTTCGCGACCAGAGGTCTGGTGGCGTGCTGTGAACGGGAAGTCGGCAGGTTGATTTTTATGTCATTGGGCGAAGACATGGTGGAAGCCATGACGAAGAAGAGGAGCAAGAGGAAAACCAAGTCCGTCATGGAGCTCATGGCAAATGTAGCTTCTACCCTATTGCGTTTTTTCAAACTCATAATTTTATTGGATTAAGGACCGCTGTTTTGCTGCTAAAGGAGCAAAGAGTAAAGACTTAAATGTTTGATATAGTCGAAACTGTTTTGTCTTTGTTCTTTTAGTCAGAAGGACGGTCTAATTATGCGGGTTCGTTGAGCAGGTCCATGAACTCCATGGTGCGTGACTCGAGCAAGCGCACCACGCGGTCGATACGCGAGACGAGGAAGTTATATCCGAACATAGCGAGGATACCGACAATCAGACCACCGATAGTCGTCACCATCGCCTGGTACATACCCGTAGAGAGCGCAGATATCTCGATGACCCCTCCGGAGGTCTCCGCCATGCTATAGAAAGTCTGCACCATACCCAAGACCGTTCCGAGGAATCCGAGCATCGGGGCCCCTGCGGCGATAGTAGCCAGGATCACGAGCCCTTTCTCCAGACGTCCCACCTCGATATTACCTACATTCTCCACCGCGACCTGCACATCCTGCATGGGACGCCCAATACGTGTAATACCCGTCTCGATCATATGCGCAGAGGGAGTGTCTGTTTTCTTACAGAGGTTACGTGCGGAGTCTATTTTGCCTTCATGGATAAAATCACGAATATGCGCCATGAACTGTTTATCCTCCTGAGTAGCGCGTTTCATCACCATCAAACGCTCGATGAAGATATAACATGCGCCGGCAAGCAGGATAGCCAGCACGACCATGATCCAGCCGCCATACTGCGCCATATCAAACCAGTTAATAGATTGTTGCGTCGTTTCTTCGACTACATTCTCAACTACCGAATCAACGGCAAGGGTGTCATTTAGAATTTGTAATAACATGAGGATTTGTTATTTGTGAATTGTTATTAGTAGTTTTTATTTCTTGAGCAGCTCCAGGTACTCCTGTATCGTTTCCTGGATGCCGAGATAGAGGGCGTCACAGACGATAGCATGTCCGATAGAGACCTCAGCCGTCCAAGGGAAAGCCTGGACGAAAGGCTTGAGGTTCCTAAGATTCAAATCATGTCCGGCGTTCATACCGAGGCCCAGCTCATGTGCCTTCATCGCCGCCGGGCGGTACATCTCGACAGCGCGTTTGGGATCCTCGTTGAACATTTCGGCATAAGGGCCGGTGTATAGCTCAACACGGTCAGCGCCGGTGCGCAACGCGTAGTCCACCTTTACCGGATCGGGATCGACAAAAATGCTGACCCGAATACGATAGGCATGGAGCTGATTGACCACCCCTTTCAGGAAATCCAGATGTCGACGGGTGTCCCATCCGTGATTGGAAGTGAGCTGTCCCGGCTCATCGGGGACGAGCGTGACCTGTGTAGGGCGGACGTCGGCCACCAAGGCCAGGAACTCATCGGTCGGATTGCCCTCCACATTGAGCTCGGTAGTGACCATCGACTTGAGCTGATAGACGTCTTCCTTACGGATATGGCGCTCATCCGGACGTGGATGCACGGTAATTCCCTGCGCTCCAAAGAGCTCACAGTCTACCGCAAAACGCTGAACATCAGGCAGATTACCCCCGCGCGCATTGCGGAGAGTAGCAACTTTGTTAATGTTAACACTTAACTTCGTCATGACATGATTTTCAAAAACCGCTGCAAAGGTACAACTTTTTTTTGAATTACGCAAGAGATATGCAATTTTTTGCCGTTAATCTTACAGAGAAAGCTTTGCATTGAGCCTTACGAATCGTTTTTTCAAGGCCAGACTGTGTAATTGGCAAAAAAACGGGCTTGTTCGTCCATGCAGAATAAGGTTCTCTTACCAACAATTACAACGGCGGGAAGAACGTGAGAAGGGATTGTAGGGTGACAGGGTGCAGGCAATTTTGACCCCCACATCGAAAAGCGCGCAATGGGAAACGAGAGGCGTGCGGTTGGATGATGAAGATTCGGGATTGGAGACCGCCGAATGGTAACAAGAAGTGAGGACGGGTGAAAGGATACGGCTTAACGGGAAACCGTCACGGGTGTCGGTGAGCATGATTAGCGACTCGGTATCATTACGGTCAAAAGATTGGTCATTGAAGCAATAATCGAAATAGACACCGACGGTGATATACGATGTATAATGTATGCTGCCGGATGAATGGAATGTCTGCAGAGGAATGCTGTAGGTCAGTTCGGATGCCAGCCAGTATTGGATTTTAGGCACAGAGAGCTTACCCTGCCCCAGCATGGAGAAATCACGCGAAGCGGCTAATGGATAGGAATCATAGACACGGTTATCATAGTCCGGATAATAGACGGAGAGCGCAGCATTAGCGGCCTTCTCATGCCATTCGGCAGAGAGCGGAAAGACAAACTTGGGTCCTACAGCCAAGCGTATTTTTTCCCATGAGAATGTTATTTGCGCAGGGACACCGACAGACCAGAATGTGTACATCTCCTTGAGATGACCGATTGTATAGTCAATCTGCATGAGTTGGTTATCGACATCCATCGTTTGATAAGAGTCGGTATAGTTCATTTTACCGAAAGCGGTCCGGTGACGGTCCACCGTAAAGGCCGCCCGGAAGCCGACCACTTGAGGAGAGGTATAGGCATAGCCTATTTCAACTCCGGCATGAAGGCCAGGTTGCGGAGAGACATAGTGCGTACGGGCCTTCCAATCCGCCAAACCGCCTCGAAGTCCGAACTCGAAGAAATGCTGTGCGTTCGCCATCCACGGAAAGCACAAAATCACTATGAAAAGATGAATTTTTCTCACGGGACAAACTTCTTTTCCGTCCAGACACGGTCGCCTTGTTGATACTGAATGAGGAACACCCCGTATTTCATTTGATCTTCGCTGACAAGCAAGCCTTGCGAATTATAAATCCGTTCGGTAACGGGCAGGGGGGACGGAGTATCGTGGATAGAGATGACATTAGACCAGACATACAGTCCGTCATTCATCTGTACGCGGAGTTGGTAATTGCCGTACAATTCATTATGCTCGGAATAATCATCATCAACCGCGCCATCCAGGCGGACAGAGTCTCTGTACCACTGATAAGCCTCAGGCGACAGATCCGGGAACAAACGATGCAAAGTGACATGGTCCAACAATAACTGCCAGTTATATTTATTGACGATGATAGGATACAAGCGTTCACAATGGAACGTATCCAGCACAAGCGTGTGTATTTCCCCCGTGCAATTCGACCATTTGCCGTGCTGATAGTCAACCGTCTGCTCACCTATATCCGCAAAGAGCAGTGTCGTGTCGTTGAAACGCCACAAGAACGGCAGAAGTGTGTCACATATGGCAGTGTCCAGGCGGAAATATTCTATATCAGGACAGCATACCCGGGTATCCAATGCAAGGTGGATATAAAGACTGTCATCGTCCTCAAAATCCTTGATGGTATCCGTGACCTCCCCTACGGCATGCCATTCATGGCCACGCCATATATGATCATATGAAAGCATCGTGTCACAGATGACTGTATCAATGAATTGGTCTACAGCGGTGTTACAATAGACCGTAGAGAGACGGAAGGGTTCGCTGGTCTCGCGGCAGTTAGGCGAGTCCATGTTTCCGGCATCCGCCACGGTGACGGTATAGAAACCTTCGTGCGAACGATGCACTTCCGGGATGGTATAGGTTTTCAAAGAAGAGGTCTGCAAGTCCGTCCAGGTCAGGCTGTCCGAGGAATACGACCAACGGTATTCGGGCGATTCCAAGATACCGTAATTCTCATAGAGCGCCTGCAAGGTAACGGATCTCTTGCGACATGCGGGATTCTCCGTGACAGCAACCGAAACCGGCTCCAAACACAGGCGTATTTCCCTGTTCTCCAGCGCAAACGGTTTACCGGAAGCACCGCTCCCATTATTCCGAACGGTCCAACGGAGAGCGCTAACTGTGTCCGGGATGTAAAAACTGGTTCCGACCAGCAGGGAGTCCGGCGGTACATTTCCCGTATCGTACGCCGCCAAATCCGTTCCGGTGACCGGGTCCGACAAACGAAACATAAGACGCGTGTCTCCATGATTCGGCGGCAGATTGACAATCAGCGACAAGTCCATACCGGCACATAGACCATCTATCACCGTGTCGCACAGCGTGACACTGTCTCTAAACGTTTCCTGAAGCAGTAACACCCCTTCGGGACAGAGAATAGGCGGACAGTCTTCAATCACATAGAAATAGAAGGGTTCGCTTATCGCTCGGCAGTTGGTACTGTTGATGCTTCCCGCTCCAGCTACAGCGACCTTGTACCATCCTGTATGCCAAGGTTTGGCTTTGAGTTTGAGTTCCCTTGCATCCCCTTCATTAACAGGTGTCCATGTCACGCTGTCCGCCGAGAAATACCACTGGTACTCCAGCGGTTCGGTAAACATACCGCCCTCCCCCAACTCGGCGACAAAGGTATTCTTGGTGTCTATGCAGACCGTGTCGGGCGCAAGGATTGTCACCGACGGGACGCACAGGCGCACCTCAATATCATCGAGTGCAAAATCATTACCGGTACTTCCATGGGCATTGTTCACAATACTGAGTCTCACCTCGCTGATTTCTTCCGGCACAATGAAATTCATACCTATCTGCTGCCAATCGGCAGAATGTTTCCATGAAGAAGGCGTGCCGAACAGGCTCCAGTCGTGGGCAATGGTATCGGTGTTGTACTGCGCAATCACTTCATTGGTCTGCGGATTCGAAATGACGAATTTTAGTTTCGGGTGCTCGTATCCGCGCCATGAGTCATATCTCCATCCGTTGTACTGTGCGGCGGTCGTCAGGTTCGCCACATAGGCGGAGAAAGACAACTGTGAACCGGCACACAAGCCATCCAACGTAGTGCTGTAAAAGACATCATTACCGTCCATCATACCGTCCACTTCCAAGAAATACCCCCGTGTCGTGTCTCCGAAATATGTGTGGTCATCCATAATATGCCACACGGAATAATTGGGATTGGTCGAGTTACGGTAGCCGCGTTTGGCAACGAGGTAGCGACCTGCTCCCATATCCTGGTTGTTACCCTTATATTCGATATTGGTGATTTGGCGGTAATTGTCACTCATGCCGGAAACGGGCGTTGTGCTGACCACCGGGTCATCCGGGTCATTGCCTCCGAAATCCTCCCTGAAAAGCAACTGTCCGTCCAGACAGAGTTCGGGTTTATAAGGCTTCTCCGGCAGCGACACGCTAAACGCAGATGCCTCTGCCACATTTCCCACATGCAGCGTATAGGCACTAAAACCGCCTTGTATAGCTTGCAAGTGCATGGACTGGGCTGCACTATAAGCGAACTCATAGGTCACATATTCATTTGTTTGGAGTCTGGTCGTGCTTCCTTCTTCATCAGTGGCATACGTCCCGAGTGGAAGATTGTTCAGCAGCACATTCGCTTCGTTGTCCAATCGACAGGTCACTAACAAGCGCATCTTATACGGCGCATTATCTGCAGGCTGCGTAAGTATCCAGCGTGAGTCGGTGGAAGGATTGTCCATCGGTGTAATTTCCACCATCGAGGGGTCACCTACTTCGTTGTTCCGCGTGCTGCCGGTGAAATAAAGATAGCAACAAGCCGGTTTGGTTGTTTGGATGTGTACGGCATCCAATGTGCCGGATGTTCCTGTGTCAAAAACCCGGGCATACGATTCTCCCGCCTGAAGTGTTTTCATAAACATCCTCGTGCCATTGACCCAGCAATAGACATCCGTATTATCATACAACGCCGTGACCTTCGGGATATTAAACTGCAGCAATGCGCTTTTCGGAATGATGAAGTCCGTTCCCCACTCCGTGGTAGGACGTGCCTGCTCCCATGTATAGTCCGCCCAATTCTCGCCAGGATAGATACGCGTCAGATTATTGCCCTGAAAAACTGCTACGGGGTAGGTGGATTTCACATGCACACCGGATATGTCCTGCGTATAATCTTCGGGCTGGAAGAACAGCGCCTGACCTTTCGAAAGCAAAAACTTAGTCGTATAGTTGGGATAGACAGGACGATTATTCGTCACACACCGTAACTGAACGGGAGATTTGATGGAGACGGTCGTATTATTCTCCGTACCGACAATACTGAACTGCGAATAGGTCTGCGTAGGCACACCATCCAGTTCGATGAGCGAACCAGGCACGCCTTGCAGCATATAGGATGTGCCTAACAGATGTGTCGGCAGAATAGCTGTTTCCGCACCGGCTGTGCTCCCCTTGACAAACGCAGACAGATAGCAGGGCTCGGATGTCTGAACATGAATCGTTTGGAGTGGATTAACATTGACAACTGGTCCCAGACAAGCACCAAACGGATCATTATTAATCGCTGCCAATTGATTATCCACCCAAATATTCATAGTAGTAGGACCGATAGCTACTAACTGCAAAAAGAGAGTCTGCAGGGAACTATGCTCAAAGGTTGTGAAATAGAAGTCCGTTCCGGCAGAAACAGGCACATCGCTCTCTTGCGCCTTCATTGGCATCACAAGGAACAGAGCAGACACTATGACCAGAAACGCTTGTTTCATTTCTTGCGGAAATAGATATAGAAGGTCGTACCTTTGTCGGATGAAGTAAAATCAATATGTCCGCCGGTTCCTTCGACGATATGTTTAGAGATAGCGAGTCCGAGTCCGTTGCCGTTGGACTTGGTGGTGAAATTAGGCTGGAAGATACGTTCCTGTATGTCGGCGGGTATTCCGGATCCGTCATCGGAGACGGAGATGCGCACCTCTTGTTCGGAATAGTCGGCATTGAGTGTGACGATGATGTCGGTGGGTGAAGCCTGCAGGGCATTGCGGAGTATGTTGACGAAGACCTGGCTGACCTGTTCGTTGTCGGCGAGTACCATGACGCCGGAGTCGGCACCTATATAACGTACGGGTATCTGTTCGTCATTGGCGCGCTGGAGTGTGATGACCTGCGACAGTTTGGAGGCTATGTCCACCTCATCGGTCGTGACGACGGGCTGTTTGGCGAAGGTGGAGAAGGACTGTGCTATATGTGCGAGGTTGTCTATCTCGGAGATGAGCATAGGTGTGGCTTTCTCGAAATAGGCGTCGAAGGCGTCGGACCCGCGGAGCCGCTGCAATTTCTGTACAGACAGTTTCATGGGTGTGAGGGGGTTGTTTATCTCATGTGCTATCTGTCGTGCCATGGTGCGCCACGCCCCTTCTCGTTCGGCGTTGGCGAGTTGTGCGGCGGACTCTTCGACCCTATCGACGAGTATGTTGTAGCGTTCGACGAGTGCGCCGAGTTCATCGTGATAGGGGTAGTCGATATGGTTGTTCTTGGCTCCTATCTCGAACCGTCTCATTTTCTCGTTGATCATGGATAGCGGTGCGGTCATAGACCGTGCGGCCCATAGTGAGAAGACGAGTGCGAGAATGAGGACGACGAGGTATGGCGGCAGGAGCCGTGCGAGGAGGGTGTCCACCTCGGCATTTCGTCTCTGCTCACTGAGAAAATAGGGCACGCCTATATAGCCGATGGTATTGAAATAGTCGTTATAGAAAGGCATGTAGGTGACGAGGTATGAATGGGAAGCCATATGCTCATAGCAGAGCACGGGATAGGTCTTGGCGTAGAGTGCCTCGGGCGGCATGCGATGGTAGAGAATATTTCCGGTAAAGAGGGCCTCGGAGGACGAGGCGATGAGGTCTCCGGAGAGGGAATAGACATGTATATCCTGATTCATGTCATAGCCAAGGTCGCGGAGGTCGATAGTGAGGTCCTGTGCGGAAGAGGTCGTCAGTTCCTCCATGTTGAGCGCATATTTGGAGCGCAGGTATGCCTGTATGTATTCGGAACGTGTCTGCAGTCCCCGCCGCTGCCGTTCCTCAAAGTTGGAATGGACATATCGGATGGACATGAAGAAGAAATAGATGAAGACGGCGAGCACGCATCCAATGATGACATACATCATGCGCGTGGACAGGCGCATATTCCGGAATCCGCGATGTCGGATGATGCCTATGAGTCCGACGAGTATGACGAGTCCGAAGAGCACATGACAGAGAATGAACGCCCACCGCGAGGAGGCATAGGGCGCCTCACGGGGGTTGAGCACTTCCCGGAAAGAGAAGGTCTGGGAGGCTATATAGTCGATCTCGGGATAGTCCTCGAGTTCGGTATACTGGAGAGGTATGACCGTGAGGATGTTGAAATATCCGGCCCGTGTCCATCGTGCGGTAGTCGATGCGTTGCCGAAAGCCATGTCCTGCCAAGTGTCGTAGGCATAGAGATAGACCTCGTCAGCATCGGCGACGAGGCGGTTCGAAGACCAGTAGACCATCTCATATCGGTCAAAGACATAGAAGAAGATATCCTGTTCCTTCTCCGCTATTGCGCGCACGGAGTCGAGGGATGTGGAGTGCTCTAATAGTTCGCGCAAGGCTTCCGTCTGACGCTCGGCAAAGTCGCGTCGTTTGTCGAGTGCGCTACGGGACGAGCAGGACTGAAGAAGCAGGAAGCCGACAAGAAGCACCAATAAAATTGGTGATTTATGAATTCTGATTGAGAATGGATGATCGGTCATAGACATGGTACATCGTAAATCGTTGATGATTTTGCGGCGCAAAATTACTATATTTTTTTGAAATATGCAAGATTTACGGTTGGGAAAAAGTTGGGAAATTCATTTTATCCGCCCAAAAGCGTGCAAAATAGATAAAAAAGTACGTGCGCGCTTGCATATGTCATTTTTTTTTTGTACCTTTGCGCCCAAATTGCAATATTGTGTAGGTATGAAAAATATAGCTTTTATCATCAACCCTATTTCGGGTGCAAAAGAGACGCAAAACGCGAAGCGTAAATTGCCGAAGTTAATCATGCAAGTCCTGGACAAAGACCAGTGGCTGCCGAATATCGTGTACACCGAATATGCGGGCCATGCGACAGAGCTGGCGCATCAATACGCCCGAATGGGCTTTGACGCGGTGGTGGCGGTAGGCGGTGACGGCACGGTGAACGAGGTGGCGCGTGGTCTGAGAGACACGAACACGGCGATGGGAATCATCCCGATGGGTAGCGGCAACGGTTTTGCGCGTCATCTGGAGATTCCGATGCGTGCGCAGAAGGCGCTGGAGATGATCAACCACAGCGAGCCGATCCGTGTGGATTACGGTTTGGCCAACGGCCATGTGTTCGTCTGCACCTGCGGCACGGGTTTTGACGCGGTGGTAGCCTATAACTTCGCGGCGAGCAACAAGCGCGGCTTCATGACCTATATCCAGAACACGATCAAGCAGGCGTTCACCTATGCTCCGCAGACCTATCATATCGTAGGTGACGGTCTGGACGTGACGCACAAAGCCTTCCTGATTACGTTTGCGAATGCGAATCAGTGGGGCAATGACGCGAAGATCGCGCCGAAGGCCAGTATGCAGGACGGTCAGATGGATATCATGCTGATGTCGAGTCATGCCATTTTAGGCAGCGCCAGTCTAGCCTTGCGTCTGTTTGCGGGCAGCATTGACAACAGCTGCTTCATGGACACGCTTCGAGCCAAAGAGATCACCGTAGAGCGTGAAGAGGATGCTCCGTTCCATATTGACGGCGATCCGGTGAAGATCGGCAAGGACATCCATATCCAGATCGTAGCGGACGGGCTGAGAGTATTAGTAGAAAAGAGATTCTAAGATTGGATGATTGACGAAGTACGATTGATTGACGATTGAATAATAATTGACAATTTATGGAATTGAAGATCATCAACAAGAGCAATAATCCGTTGCCGAAGTACGAGAGTGCCCAAGCGGCGGGAATGGATATCCGGTGTCATATCCCAGAAGCATTGACGCTGGCTCCGATGGAGCGGAGACTGATTCCGACGGGACTGTTTATCGAACTGCCGGCAGGTTACGAGGCGCAGATCCGTCCGCGTAGCGGTCTGGCGCTGAAACGGGGTCTGACAGTGCTGAACACGCCGGGTACGATAGATGCCGATTACCGCGGTGAGGTGGGTGTCATCTTGGTCAACCTGAGCGGAGAACCGCAGACCATTGAGCCGGGCGAGCGCATATGCCAGATGGTGATTGCCAAGCACGAGACACCGAAGATTGTGGAAGTGAAAGAGCTGAGCGAGACAGAACGGGGAGCCGGCGGTTTCGGGCATAGCGGGGCGAAATGAGATTTGACATTTGAGATTTGAGAAAATATTATTCAATATCCGTTGGCTCAAAGGGCGGTCTTATAAGGACAATAGTAGAAAAATGAAAGGTGTAAGGAAATATAGAGGCGAAAGGATGAGAGGATTATTTATATTCCTCTTCCTTTTCATTTTCCATTTTTCATTTTCTGCGGAGCCGAGACGGACGACGGAGCAGGAGCAGCAGTTCAAATACTACTGGTATGCGGCGAAACAGGCGATCACCGAAGAGCGCTACGATGACGCCTATGTATTGCTTGCGTTCTGCAATGCCATCCAGCCGAATGACGGTTCCACCCTATGCTGTTTAGGCATCATCGAGCAAGGGATAGGGAACACCCTCAAAGGTCTGATGTATCTCCGTGACGCGTTTGAAGCGAACCCCCAGGACCAATGGTATCATTACTACCGTAGTCTGATGGACACGGACAACGCGGTAGCCAAAGCCCGGGCGGTCGAAGTGCTGGAGAAAGCGTACCGTGTACAACGCAAGAACGGCAAAGCGGATGAAGATCTGCTGGAGAGGTTACGCGCCAGCTACCTCCAGTCCGCCCAATGGAAGAAAGCCCTGGCACTGCAAGACGAGATCGAGGCGATACAAGGTTACACCACCGAGAACACCTATTACCGTTTTCATCTTTACGGCACGTTAGGTAAAGACAAGAAAGCAATCCAAGCGGTCGACAGATATCTGGAACAGCACCCTGATGAACTGGAGTACCTGCCGGCATCGATTCTGAACAACTACGCCTATTACATCGCGACGCACAAGGGAGACCTGCAGAAAGCGGAGAAGATGAGTGCCATCACGATTCGTCAGGAGCCGAACAATCCGGTTTTTCTGGATACGTACGGATGGATATTACACTTACAGGGTCAGAACGAGTTGGCCTATTTCTACCTCATGAAAGCGCTGTGGAACGAGACAGACGAGACGAAAGAGGACATCAAGAGACATCTGAAAACAGTAAAAGAGAAAATAGACATATATGAGAAATAAAACCTATATTTTCATTCTTGTGTGCAGTCTGTTTCTGGCTGCATGCGGCACGCAGAAAGTAGCCGTTGAGAGTCCTAAACCGAAAATAGAGAAGAAAAGCACATGGAAAACCTGTGTGATCCGTGACGCGAAAGCAGTCGTCAACACCTCGGGGCAGCGCCTCTCCGCCACGGTGACCATGCAGACAGTCCGTGACTCGCTGCTGATCATCAACATCATGCCCAAGTTAGGTATTGAACTGGCCCGTCTGGAAGCCACTCCCACGGAGGTAATGGCGTTTGACAAATTCCATAACCGCTATGTCGCCACGACCTACAAAGAATTAAACAGCCGTCTGAAGCCGAAAATCAGTTGGAAACAGTTACAACAGATATGTTCCGCCGAATTGCCCGGGGGGAAAAACAAAGCGCATCTGGAATACAGTATCGGTAAGGACACGGTCCGTATCGATATCACCTATACACCGCGGAAGATCAACGTACCGGTGAAGATGAACCGACTGAATACCAAGAAATACAAGAAAACGGATATTAGGAGGTTGTAGTTGATTGACAGATTTACAGATTTACGATTGACAAATTTATTGACAATTTTACAGATTTACGATTAAACATTCAATCGTCAATTATTTTCAATTGGTCAATCAATCGTACCTCGTCAATCGTTCAATCATCAATTAAAGTAGTTGAAAGGTGAAAGGATATAGATACATAGTATGTTGCATCATGGTTGCGTTTGCTGTTTCAGTGAATGCGGCTGATAACGTGAAAGACCTGCAGAAGAAACAGAAAAAACTGCAGGAAGAGATCGAGCAGACAAACAAAATGCTCAAGCAGACGAAGAAAGACGAGAGTGCCACGCTGAACAAACTCAACCTGATCGGGCAGAACATCAAGAGCCAACGGCAACTGATCAATACGCTGGACAACGAAATCAGTTCATTGGACAGGGAGATGCGCAAACTGAATAAAACCAAAGACTCGCTGCAAGTGATATTGGAGCGCTATAAGAACGACTACGCTCGGATGGTCCGCCAGACCCATTATGCCCGCATGCAGCAGTCTCCGTTGATGTTCGTACTGAGCAGCGACAACTTCAAGCAACTCGTCCGCCGCACCCTCTATCTGCGTCAGTTTGCGCATTTCCGTCAGGAGCAGGTTCAACGGATTCAACACACCCAGGCGGAGATCCAGACCCAGAACAATCTGCTGCAGGCGAACAGGAACGACAAGAAGACCGCTCTCAACAACCGCAAACGCGAACAGGAGAACCTGCAGCGTGACGAGAAGAAACAACAGAAGATGCTGAATCAGTTGAAATCGAAAGAGAAAGACCTGACCAAGAAACTGCAGCAGCAACAGAAGAAAGTGGCGGAACTGAACAAGAAGATCGATGATATGGTCCGTCAGCAGGCGGAGAAAGCCTCGAAGACGTCGCTGACGAAGGAGCAGAAACTGATTGCAGGCGGTTTTGAAGCGAACAAAGGGCGATTGCCATGGCCTGTTGAGAAAGGCATGATAAGCGGTCATTACGGCAAGCAGCAACATCCGGTCTATGCACAAGTGCTGATAGACAACAAGGGTATTTACATCCAGACCGTTGCCGACGCCAAAGCACGAACGGTGTACAAAGGTGAGGTGACCACCTGTTTCATGATAGGCGGCACGTACGCTGTGATCATTCAGCACGGAAACTACAGAACCGTGTACTCCAATCTCAGCAAACTGAATGTCAAACAAGGGGACATGGTGGAGACCAAACAGATTATCGGCACCATCTTCACGGATCCCGAGCAAGACCAGAAGACAGAACTCTATTTCCAGATATACAAAGACAGAAATTTATTAAATCCCGAATTATGGATCACCAAATAAGCATAAAGACCGCTACGCGGAAAGACCGCTACGCGGAAAGAGTAAAGACCATATTGAGCCGACTTATCATTGTCGTCTTATGTCCTTTGTCCTTACTCCTCTGTCCTTCCTGCAAGGAGAACAACTGGGCGGATTGGAAGACAGAGAACGAGTTATGGTTGGAGAACAACAAGAACCAGCCGGGCGTGGAACTCAGCGCGTCCGGTCTGCAGTACCGTATTATTGCGGATCCCACACCGTCCGACGCCAAACCGAACACGACCAGCACTATCGTGTGTGATTATAAGCTGACGCTCATCAACGGCAATCAGATTGACGCCGGAACGAATGTGGCACTCAGCCTGAGCAACACCATCTCCGGTTTTGCGGAAGGATGTCACAAGATTCATGCGAACGGAGACATCGAGTTGTTCATTCCCGCCTATCTCGGATACGACAAGGAGAAATTCGACTCCAACGAATACGAACAAGCGGAGGGCTACGGAACGGAAGGTACGCAGAGTTATATTCCACCCTATTCCACTCTCATCTATACCGTGCATATATGCGGCATATTGGACAACTAACAGCCATATTATTCCTCTTGACCGCGTGCGAAGGGACATCGTTCCAAAGCAGTGTTCCGGCATACCCTGTGCGCGTCGTGATAGACACACGCATCGGAGAGTTTGTCCATTTCGACGCCACGGCAACGGGTTCATATGTGGTGGTGAACAAAGACGGATATTACCTGAACAACAAATGGGTAAGCGCGGTAAGCGCTGTCGATGCCTGGGGTTACGGAGGTGTTCTCGCCTATGTCAGTTTCATGGGCTACTCGGCCTTTGACTTAGCGTGTCCGTACTGCTCGTCACGCGGTTCGTGCAGTCCGTGCACGGTAGACGGCGCCAATGCCGTTTGTCCGAACTGCGGAGAGGAATATGACTTGATGTCCGGTCTGGCAACCCCACGCAAAGGCATCGCGCACGAGACGTTGCGTTCCTTGTGGCTCGTCAACTCCGACGGCCGAATAACCATCAGTCAAAAGCAATAATCATGAGTCATCAGCAATCAGTCATCAGCAGTCAGGACCTGATTTCCATCGGTTTTCTCAAACGTACGCACAAGAGGGATCTGCCTGCGTTCGTCTTTGTCCAGCGCGACGGTCTGTTCGTGCCTTTCCGTTCGGAAGAGATCGCCTCGCTGATGGGAGAAGAGATATGGGTGAAACGAAGTGACGTGGCCGAAGAGGAAGAGGGCACGCTGACATGGCAAGACCTGGTGGGATATACCGTGATAGACAGAAAGGAGGATGGCCAATGGCTCCAGGCAGGCGTGATTGCCCAGGTGGATGAATCGACCATCAACACCTTAGCCACGTTAGAAGACGGACGGATGCTGCCGTTACACGAAGATTTTATTTTAGATATCGATGAAGACGCGCATGAACTGCACGTTGATTTGCCTTTTATGCTATGAATACCAAACTGACAACCCTTGAGATGGGACGGATGAGCGTGGACGAGTACCGCGAAGCGGACAAACTGCCGCTGGTCGTTGTGCTGGACAACGTCCGCAGCCAGCATAACGTAGGCGCCGTGTTCCGGACCGCCGACGCGATGCGTATCGAGCGGGTGGTGCTCTGCGGCATATGCTGTTGTCCTCCCAACCAAGAACTGCACAAGACGGCGTTGGGGGCGGAGGAAAGCGTAGCATGGCAATACTACAAAGAGACGCTTGAGGCTGTTCGTGACCTGCAGGCCGACGGATATACCGTCTATGCCGTAGAGCAGGCGCATAACTCCATGACGCTGGAAGAGGTGGTGCAGCAAATTTCAACTCGCAAAAACGAAGTCAGCGCCCTTGCTGCAGAGAAATCTCCCATCTCAAACTGTCCGAAAACGGCCGTCATTCTCGGCCATGAGGTCTTCGGTGTTCAACAAGAAGTCATCGATCTCTGCAGCCAATGCATCGAGATTCCTCAATACGGAACCAAACACTCCATGAACGTGAGTGTGACAGCGGGCATCGTGATCTATAGAATAAGTGAGGCGCTGAGATTGCATGAAAAATCATAAATCATCCATCATAAGTCATCCGTTGCAACTTCTTTCACCCGCCAAGAACAAAGAAGTGGCACGTGCCGCCATCCAGGCCGGCGCAGACGCCATCTATATCGGTGCGCCTGCTTTTGGTGCACGTCAAGCCGCCGGAAACAGTCTGGAGGATATCGCAGAAGTCGTTCAGTACGCCCACACGTACGGTGTACAGGTGCTGGTTACGCTCAACACCCTGCTCCGCGAAGAGGAATACCCGGAGGCTGTTGCGCTCGCGTACGCGTTATATAAGATAGGTGTCGATGCGCTGATTGTTCAGGATATGCATCTGCTGGATTTCGATTTGCCGCCTATCCGTCTGCATGCATCCACGCAGTGCGACAACCGCACTCCGGAACAGGTGAGCCGTTTACGAGACTCAGGATTCAAACGAGTCGTATTAGCGCGCGAACTGGGCATCGAGGAGATACGTGCCATACATGCAGCCGTTCCGGATATCGAGTTGGAAGCCTTCGTGCACGGCGCATTGTGCGTCTGCTATTCAGGACGGTGCTATATATCGGAGGTATTGGCCAACCGGAGTGCGAACCGGGGTGCGTGCGCACAGTTCTGCCGGATGGCATATGACCTGCTGGACGGAGACATGAACGAGGTCACGGACGACAAAGGGGAACCTGTTCATCAACGCTATCTGCTGTCCCTGCAAGACATGGACCGCAGTGCGTACCTGCAGGAACTGATAGATGCCGGCGTGACGACGTTCAAGATTGAAGGCCGCCTAAAAGATGCGGATTACGTAAGTAACATCACGGCGTATTACAGGGATAAGATAGACCGCCTCGTTCAAAAGTCCGAATACGGACATGTGTACACCCGGTCGTTCGAGCCTAATCCCGAGAAGACATTTCACCGGGGTGGAATCGATTATTTCCTGCACGGGCGGACACCGCACATGGCCAACTGGGATACGCCGAAATCAACCGGCGAATATATCGGTCAGGTGACAGAAGCACAGGGTAACACGCTGCGCGTGCAGTTGGATAAAGGCATTGCACTGCACAACGGAGATGGTCTGACGATCGGGTCGGAAGGCTTCAGCGTTAACGGCATTGAGGGGAACATCGTGAAAATCAACAAGGCGATTGACCTTCCTAATAACGTGATGACGTTATATCGTAATTATGACATCGAGTTCTCCAAATCGCTGCATAGCGAACGCCGTATTCCGGTGGATATCGTCTTTCGTGAAACAGAAGACGGCTTCGAACTGACCTATCAAAACGCCGACGGCCGATGCCAACGCCGTTTTGCCTATCCGCACGAACCGGCAAAGAATGCAGAGAAAGCCATCGAAACGATTCGCACCCAATTGTCCAAATTAGGAGACACACCCTATGTGGCACACGACATCCGCATGGAGAGTCAACCGTATTTTATACCGATCGGTGTTTTGAACGAATGGAGACGCAATACGCTTGAATCAGAAGGGGCAACGGACAAAGGGCAAAAGACAGAAATGAACGTACCGGTTCAAGCCGGTCTTTCGAGCGGTCTTTATTCCTCCAGCGAACGCGGTGAGCGGTCTCTGATGACGTGCAAGTATTGCATCCTGTACGAGTCAGGACACTGCAGAAAAACGGCTCCCTACCCCCAAGATAAGGAACCGCGTTATCTGCGTCTGCGTACCGGCAAGGTACTGCGCTTGACTTTTGACTGCAAGAACTGTCAGATGTCAGTTGACGAACTCTAACCCACTAGGCCTTAACGGCTTTAAAACTCATATCCAAACTCTTGTAGCTGTGCGTGAGGGCGCCAACGGACACGAAATCCACGCCTTGCAATGCATAGTCGCGAATGGTATCAATCGTAATACCTCCTGACGACTCTATTTCCATATGACGGCCGGCCGTCTTCTCCCAGGCACGAATCAGATCTACTGCCTCTTTGGTCTTCGCAGGCGTGAAGTTATCGAGCATGATACGATCCGGGATGTTGGTCGCCAACGCTTCGTTGATCTCATCGAAATTACGTACTTCGATTTCAATCTTGAGGTCCTTGCCTTTCTCCTTGCAGTAATCACGTGCACGTGTCAAGGCATTGGTGATTCCACCTGCAAAATCCACATGATTGTCCTTGAGCAGAATCATGTCGAACAAACCTATACGGTGGTTCATGCCGCCGCCTAAGGCAACCGCCTCTTTTTCCAGATAACGCAACCCGGGCGTCGTCTTGCGCGTATCCAGCACATGGCAACCCGTGTCTGCAATCAGGCTCTGGTACTTGTGCGCCGTCGTGGCCACGCCGGACATACGCTGCATGATATTGAGCATCGTGCGCTCGATCTGAAGCAGACTCAACTCCTTGCCGTAAACCTTGAACGCCACATCGCCCGGCTTCACATGGTCACCGTCGTGCAGGAACTGCTCAAAACGACATTCGGGGTCGAAATAGTTGATAATCTCTTTCGCCACCTCTACGCCGGCCAGTACACCGGTGTCCTTGACAATGAGCTGCTGGCAACCCATCTGCGTAGGTGGAATACAACTGAGCGAGGTATGGTCACCGTCGCGGATATCCTCTTCAAACCAAATAGCAATAAGCTTACGAAGTTCTTCTTTTTTCATGATTTCATTGATTTACGGTGCAAAAGTACAAAAATATTTGCATATATGCAAAAAAAAGTGTAATTTTGTGGCGTGAAAGTGCAAAAATACATATTTATCGTCCTCTGCTGCCTTGCTACAAGTGCCTTTGCAGAGTCTAAATGGGACCGGGTCACGAACCTGGATGCGAACGGAAAGAAGGTGAACCACAACGAGATTCGTATCGGTTGGGGTGACCAGTTATTCGAAACGGTCATGTGGCATAATCCCACCAGTTATACCCTTACCATGCCTACGAGTTACCGACAGACCTATCATGAGCGCCACCGGTACCACCAGCATCTTTGGTTGGAGTATCAATACCGCTTCTGTTACTGGTTCTCATTAGGAGGTATGGTGGACATGAGTGAAGTGGGATGGGACGATGTGGTGCGCAACGGTCGTGGTATCGAGTTGAGCCGGGACAAGAACCATTATTTCTACAACGTCGTCATCATGCCTACCATCCGCTTCACCTATTTCCATCATCCGTACGTGAACATCTATTCCGGACTCGGCTTCGGTATGGATATCAACGGAGGTACGGAAAAGAACGCCAAAGGACACAAAACGGATGTAGGTGCGGCAATCAACCTCACACTTGTCGGTTTTAGTTTCAACTACGACCGATGGTTTGCCACTATCGAATTCGGCGGTATGTATGCCCTAAAAAACAAAAACACCATCTTCATGGCATCATCGCGCATGATCAATGTAGGTATCGGAGCAAGATTCTAACATCTCAATTATGAAATCACACATCTCACATCATACATCATTCATCGTATTGCTTTTAGCAATACTGCTTCCTTCCTGCCGGTTCAACAAGAACGAGTCGGTGGATTTCGCAGATCTGGAAGCAGCAGGGAACTTCAAGTTCAAAGTCATCAGCCAGCACGAGACAGATCTCAGTTCCGGCCTGCCGTATAACTGCTTCCTACCCAATGGCACTCCCATAAACGAGTATTCCGACACGTCCAACACGTCTGACTTCTCAGACGAGAGCGTACCTGGACCCTTCAAAACCAGTAGCGTCACCGGTACAGCCATCGTGCAGGAATTGCTCAAATACGGTCAGCAGAACAAGGTCATCGAGATCGTCGGTACCTACCCCAGCATAGACGGAGAGTTTAATGAGGTCACCTTGTCCGGTAAACTCATGTTACCTAAAGGACGCAAACCCAAACGACTCATCCTCGTCAGCCACTACACCGTCGGCTCCAACGCCGAAGCACCTTCTAACTGTTTCTCTCTTGAAGGCGTGCTCGTCAAACTCGGTTACGGACTCATCATCCCCGACTACCGCGGTTACGGCGTCACAGCCAATCAGATTCACCCTTATCTGGTCATGTTAGAGACTGCTTTCAACGTCACGGATATGTATTTCGCCGTTCGAGACTGGCTCAAAGCCGTGGGTATGGAACCGGAAAAAGAGGATATATATCTCATGGGATATAGTCAAGGCGGAGCCACCACCATGGCGGTTGAATACCTGTGCGAAGAGTCTTATAACGATCCGGAAAGCGAGTGGTACGTACCCATCCACCGTGTGTTTGCAGGTGGAGGACCCTATGACGTCAAGGCGACCTTCGAACGGTTCGTTACCACCGACACAGCCGGCTATCCGGTGGCGGTTCCGCTGGTGCTACAAGGCATGATCAAGGGAAACAACCTCAATATAGAGATTAGCGACCTTATGCAACCCTGGTTGTGCGAGAAAATAGACGATTGGGTGAATAGCAAACGATATACGACTGCGCAAATCAATACGCTCATTAACACTACTGTTACCCATGAGATCCTGACGCAAGAAGCCATGGACCAAACTTCGGATAAAGTGGCCGAACTCTACAAAGCCATGACAGAAAACTCCATCACTTCTTTCAACTGGGAACCCAAATCGTCCGTCTATATCATGCACTCTATGGACGATGAGACCGTACCCTACACCAACGCCACCAACGCCAAAGCAAAGTGGAAAAATGCCAATGTCACCTATAATTTCGGGCACTACGGCAGTCATACTAAAACCGCCCTGCGGTTCATCTATTCCGTCCAATCACTCCTCATTCAGGAAGAGGAAGAAAGGAGTATTTATGAGTAAGATCACAAATAATAAATCTATCATCATAAATCTAAAATCAAGCATCGTATTGTTCTTAACAATACTGCTCGCTTCCTGCAACCCGGAAGCGAAATGGGAGACGCAGAATGTAGATATCACCATCCGTGTGGAGAGTGGGTCTGCCGGCTTTGTCGTTTGCGAGTTTACAACCACCAAAGAAGCGTATTACCTCATCGCCATTGAGCAGATACGCGAAGGGTACAACCCGATGGACCATCAGAAGCAGTTCATGAGCATGGCGCTGGATTCCGCCTATGCAGCATACCTCGTTTGGCGAAACGACCTGTGGCACGAGGATGAGTTTAACGTTGCGCCTTTTGCCAGCCATTCGTTGCAATACGGAAACGAGTATTACACCTTCACGGGACTGCAACCTGAGACCAAATACTGGATCTATGCCTTTGTTGTGGACCCCGAAGCGATGAAACCGGCCGGTCGTCTGTTCCTCGACAGCATCGAGACTTCCGGATTCAGCGATTACATGATGCAATACGAATACCGCGTCAAGGGAACATGGGATTATACCTACCCCATGGATGACTACGGACTGATTGAAAACCGTTTCCCCTACCTGGCTATCACCTGCGACAGTCTGGAGTTGGACTCGGCAAACCAGACACCCGAAGTGTATTTCGCGCAATGGTATATGGACCAACTGGCACATCCGCAAGATGCTAACATCTTATACGGAGTCAAAGCGGTCGACAACAACGGATATAACTCCCGCCTGGAGTTTGAAGAAGGACATACGTATTACACCACCATCGCCGGTTTTGACGGACCGCACAACCATATGGTGACGTATAAGTTCACCTGGACCGGGAAAGACTACCAGCGTTATTTCAAAGAAGATTATGATGCACTCATCATAGACAACTACGATGAAGAAACCATGAATCCATCGCACTCGAACGAATGAAAATCACGCTTCTTGTGGTTGGTAAAACCACCGACAATCGACTTGTCTCGTTGATTGACGAGTATCGTCAACGGCTCGTTCATTACGTGCCGTTTGAGTTGGTTGTGCTGCCTGACCTCAAGAACGCCAAGTCTTTGACGGAAGAGCAAGTCAAAGGGGCGGAAGGAGAAGCTATTCTTCGTTTCCTTACACCTGCGATGGACGTCGTGCTGCTGGACGAGCACGGACGCGAATACCGATCCATCGAGTTCGCCGATTTCCTGCAGAAGAAGATGGGGTCCGGTCGCGACCTGACACTCGTCATCGGCGGACCGTATGGCTTCAGTCCTGCGGTATACCAAAGGGCCAACAGCAAATTCTCCCTATCGCAGATGACCTTTTCACACCAGATGATACGATTAATGGCCATTGAGCAGATTTACCGCGCAATGACCATTCTTCGGGGAGAACCCTATCATCATGAGTAAAGCTTTCCGCTAATTCAGACCTTCTACCTCGATATTCAGGTAGATATAATCCCACAAATCGTACTCTATCACTACATCAGCGAATGGAATCTTTTCGTCCGCTTTCTTGTTAAATTCCTGCCATCCGGCATCAGTCGGATTCTTCATAAACTCCTCATAATCTTCGCCCAAAAGCGGCATATGATTCGGCAGGTCCTCATAGTTAGAATGAGAATTATCACCTAACGCACTATTCCACAAATCTGCCCCGTCCGCAAGTCCCATCATGAGATTCTCGATGAAGCCTTGGATAAACGTCATCAGGTCGCTATAAGGCGTATGACCCAATATCTCCAGGCACTCTGCCGACTGCTCCCGCTTGATCTTAGGAATATCCTTGGACCAATTCCGGCACGCATATTCCATGTCTTCACCGTATTTCGCACGGATAGATCCTAACTCTTCTTCCGTCAGCTGATCCAACAAGAACTTAGAGCGCAACGTCTCAACAATCCGCTCATCTATCTTGCCATCTTCTGAAGGCGGAGTTACCTTATCTTGCCCCGGAAACTCCGGCAGAACTTCAACAATGCGTTCAAGCCAACCGAAGAAAAACCTCGTAATAAAATTTCCCTTACCGGGCTGTGGATGTATAGGTTGCGGTTTTTCCGGGTCAATAACCGGTTCGACAATCGGGTCATTGCTCATGTCATCCGAGTCTTCAACGGTCGGTTGCACATATCGGCCTCCGTGACCACCCTGACCTTCATAAACGACCGTGATAAACGGCACCACCACCTGCTGCTCGTTCTTCTTCTCCGGCTTAATAGCTTCTATACGAAACTCCCGCACATCGTCTTTCTTATCGAAATACCAAATAAGACCGTTACCCTCTTCTTCGGCATCCTGCTCAAACGTGTAAGGAAACGAACCTGCCGTCATCTGCAGATCTTCTTTCTTTAATCTACCCGACGATGGAGTGATCTCTATCGCCATAATCGCTCTGGAGAAAGGAGTGGTGTTGTAGATCGTGAAATTCGAACTGAACTGACCGGATGTCTGATCCAAACGAATCTGACCCGTCTTCGGGTTCCATTCGTTAATGGAGATCGTGACACCGGTCGGCGTATCAAACTCACGCCAATCGACTACATAGCCGTCCTCCAACCAAGACTCGTCCTCGTTCACCAGTTCCGAGTGAACCAGAGGTATCATTTCCGAGACCGTTGCTGCCTTTACCGACAACACCAGCACCAGTAACGATGCTAAAAAAAGGAGTTTTCGATGCATAATCGTATGTATTTAGGGTTTATCGTACGCGCAGCTTCATGCCAATCTGAAGAATCTTGGTCTCCTTGATGTTGTTCAGTTGACAAATCTTCTTCACCGTCGTGCCGTACTTCTTGGCGATGCCGCTCAGCGTGTCACCTTGCTTCACTTTATACCACTGCATTGCCGCCTGCTCCGCCTTTTTCTGCTTCATCGCTTTGATGCCGATCACATACTCTTTCTCGTTTTTCAACTTGCCTGTTGAGAAATCGATGAAATTCGCAGGGTTGATCGCCTCGCCTAAATAACGGATTTCAAAATGTAGGTGACTGCCCGTCGAACGACCTGTGTTACCACCCAGACCGAGCACTTCACCGGCAGATACACGCTGATACTCATCCACTAACGGGCTGCTGAAGTGACCGTAAATCGTCTCCAGACCGTTATCATGACGCACCACTACATAGTAGCCGTAACCGTGAGGGTCCCAACCGACAATACGTACCTGACCGTCCCATGCCGAACGAATCGAGTCGCCTATCTGAACCTTGATATCCGTACCCTTGTGCATACGATATCTGCGCATACCGTAAGGACTGGTCACATAACCCGGAGCCGGCAATACAAAGCCCTCCGTCGGAATATGAACATCGTCCTTCAACTGGTCAAATAACTTGTCGTACGGGTTCACACGCGCATTGGTCCATATAAAATGATAGGCGCTGTCGGCCGGGTGATGAGTCAGCAAGGTCGTATCTCCTAACATGAACTGCGGAGCCATCTTGAACACCACATCGCCGTCTTTCGTGCGCACGATGATTTTCTGAGGCAGCAACTCCATCTCACAACCTAAAATCAGCGTGTCGTGCGCAAACAGACCTGCCAGACACTCCGGCAACTCCGATCCACGCACATCCAACTCGTCTATATCTTCCAGTTCATCACCAGAATTCTCACTGGCGACACTGTCTTGCGTCAGTTCCAGATCCTCTGTGAACACATTATCCGCCTGCACATATGCGCAAAAGGCGAAAGCAAACAGACTAATAGCAATACTTCTTAATTTTCTCATCGTTTATTTAATCTTCGGCGTGTTAATTACATAGTTTACCTTTTCCGTCAGTTTACGACCGAAGGCTACGGATATCTTCGCATCGGCGTTGACAGCCCAGCCGTTGGCGTTGAGCACCGGAGCCAGGTTGCGACGACGCAACTTCATCCATGCCATAACCATGCTCGGACCGCTGATGAGCAGGATGATTCCAACGAAGATTGCAATATATGCCCACCATGGCAGACCGATCAGACCATGCAGAATAGCCACCAATGCGGACGCTAACATACCTAACGCCATACCGATGGCAGCAAAGATACCGGCGAACTTGGCGATGTCGAAAGCAGGTTTCTGCGCTTCTGCACCTTCCGCTTTGGCCTCTGCGGTGGCCGTCATGTCGTTCATCACGGCAGCGTCTTTCTCGGCGGCAGACTTGTTGATCTTATCTTCTATCCATTTGCTCATACGGCGGTACGGAGTCCAGAACGCCTGCAGGATAGAAATCGGATTCTCGATGATTTTGAATACCGAAGCATCGTAGTCCAGACCGTTATTGTCATAGAATACACCGTTCTTGCCCACACTCAGGTTATTGATGTCACCCTGCGTCATGGCAGCCACGATCTGCATCGTCTTACCGGTCTTCTTGTTCTCGCAGTTGCAATACAGCAGATACATGCCGCTCAGCGGAGCTTGTGAGTCATGCTTCGCCAAATCGTTCACGCGGATACACAGGTGGCACGCACGCTGATCAATATATAAGGTACCTGCCTGGAACGAAGCCAGCGTTTCTTCTTTGCCGTCATAGAAATCCTCCAACGTGATGAAGTTACGCAGCAGACGATAGAAATCGCGGTGCAGTAACAGCAGCTTACGCAACGGCATAAACTCCGCCTTGGCTGCAGCCAACTCGCTTTCAACTTTCGACTTTATAGCTTCAACTTCAGATTCCCATTTGCAAATCTGCTCTCCCATCTTCAGGAAATCCGCCTCCTTCATGCCCGGCTTCGGAGCATCCTCCGCAATAACAGCCAGACCCAGTTTCTGCAGTTTCTCCTGCTGGTAATACGCAGCATATTCTGCGCTCTTCTCTTTGTATGCCGCAATCACATCTGCCTCCAACGGAGCTGCCGGGATCGGCTGTTCCTCTACCGTCACAGCAGCAATCGCCGCATCTACATCCGCCAGACTGACAACACCGTTAGACGACAACCGCTCACCGATAGCCCGTAATCCTTCATCGACGATGTTGTCAATCGCTATACTGTCGCTTTGCTCCAACAGCGTGTCAGCGTTCTTCAGGTTCGCACACAGCCATTCTGCCGTTGCTACCACTTCCTTGACACGCAATTTCCCGTCACCGTCCCCATCCATCAGACTCAGCGAGTCCGAACTGATTTCCAAACCCTCTACCGGACAGGACATTACTGTCCATTTCTTTTTATCCAACTCGCCGAGATGACGAATGTCTTCTCCGGAACCAATACATACGCGGGTCACACCACCCACTTTGGTAAATGTCCACTTGTACTTAGCCATATATCTTAAAATTTATAATTTTCAATCTTCAAATAATTAAATTCGGCTGCAAAGGTACGAAAAAATTTGCATATATGCAAAAAAAAGTGTACTTTTGCAGCCGTTTTTGACATATGTGGATTGTTTTAGCATTTATATCCGCCCTCTGTTTGGGCTTTTATGACATTTCCAAGAAAGTCGCTTTACGGGATAATCGGGTCATCGACGTGTTGACTATTAGTGTCTGTTTCTCATCCCTACTCCTTTCTATTCCGCTGATTCTCTCGCGTTTATGTCCGGACATGATGCAGAACACGCATTTCTACGTCCCCTCAATGGATCTGCAGGCACACCTGCTTACCGTCCTCAAATCCGTCATCGTCCTCAGCAGTTGGGTTTTCGCATACATCTCACTCAAACACTTACCCATCTCTGTGGTCAGTCCGATGCAAGCCACCCGTCCCATGTGGACACTCATCGGCGCGCTTCTCATCTTCGGCGAACGCCTCAATACCTTCCAATGGCTTGGCGTCCTTCTCGCCATCGGCACAATCTTTGTCTTCTCCTTTAAAGGAAAATCTAAAATCTCAAATGTCCAATCTCAAATATCCAATAAGTATTACATCGCCCTCGCGCTCGCTATATTTATTGGATCATGCTCCGGCCTCTATGACAAGTATCTCATGCGCCGCTACGACCACAATGCCGTCCAGGTCTATTACACGTTCTATCAGGCAATTATGATGTTCATCGTCTGGCTGGTCAATCGTCAATTCTTCACCAATCGTCAATCAATCGTACCTCGTCAATCGTCCAATCGTCAATCTATCAAAAAAATGCTCCCAATTATCCTAATCAGCATTTTTTTGATAGTAAGTGACAACGTCTACATGCTTGCTCTCCGCGATCCGGATTCGATGATTGCGGTCGTCAGCACCATCCGCCGCGGCGGTGCGGTCATTGGCTTTGCCTACGGTCTGCTCTTCCTCCGCGAGACCGACCCTTGGCGCAAGATCGCCTGCATGCTCGGTATCCTCGCCGGCCTCATCTGCCTCGCATTAGGTTCAATATAACAATTTTTCGTATTTTTCTTTGAAAAAATTTGCGTATGTAAAAAAATAGCAGTACCTTTGCCGTCCCAAAACGGATATATGAGCAAACGACTCTTTTTAACCCTTCTTATCAGCGTAGTTACCGCCGCTGCACAAGCGGGTTCGGTCTATCGTGACACCTGTTATTCTGTCGGCTTGTCGGGTACGTATGCGTACAACGAGACCTACGGTCACTACGGGGCGTTTACCGTAGATGCCTTCCTGCCGGTCACTTATTATTTTGAAGGCGAAGTGAACATCCGCATGGCGACGGCAAATGTATATGATTTCGGTCTGCATTTTCGCCCTAAGTTCATCCTGCCGGTGGGCGAACTGTATTTCGATACACAGATCATGTACAATCTCATCAAACGCAATCAGTTGCACGGGATCTGCGCGGGTTTCTCGGTCGGCTACCGCATGGATTATGTCCGCTTCCATATCGGCTACGGCACACGCACGTTCGCAACCATTCAGAAATCCAAGCATAGTTCGGAAACCAGTGTCCATGAGCCACATAATCTGATTTATTATGCAGAAGTGTCTGTGCGCCCTCACACGTCCTCGTGGAATCTCTCTTTCTGCGCCACTAACATGACCGATTATCAAATGGAGCGAATGTTCACGCCCATGTTCATCGTCAACTCATTCGTCAATTTTGGTCCGCATTGGCGGCTCACGCTCCGTGGACTTTGCAAACCCGTCGGAATATCCAATTTAGCACCTTCGTTCTATGGCGCGGAAGGCTCCATAGGCGCTCAATATCGCTTCTAATATGAAAAAGAACAGTATATATATCCTCTGTATAGTCTTGTCGCTTCTCTGCTCGGGATGCGACAATGACTCCATGACCATCTTCAAAGGAGATGTGCCTTCCATAGACAAGCGATTTGATAAATCAATGTATTATAACGAAGAGCATGGCTACCCTGTCCTCAAAGTCAAAGACGACGATTATCGTATATATGTCTGCACCGATACGCATGTAAAAAGCTCAACATCTACCTTCCGTAAGTTCATTCAGCTCTATCATGACGACACGGATTGTCCGGCAGCGGTGCATCTGGGTGATTTGATCGAATCGGATGAGACCTACGACACTTTCGTTCAGGCGTTGAACGAAACGCCGGCAAGCCCCAGCAAACACGACACCTTGTTCGTCACAATCGGCAATCACGACATTTTCTACAGACAATGGTACAAATATACCGAATATTGGCCTACGTCCACCTATTATTTTGTCGTTGAATCGCAAGGGAAGAACAAGACAAAAGACCTGTATATCTGCCTCGATTCCGCACAAGGAAAAATCGGCTATCTGCAAATGAAATGGCTGCGTAATCTTCGTCAAGAATGGATAGGTTCGTACCGACACGTCATCGTCTTCACCCACGTCAATATTTTCCGTCGCGAGAACACCTCTGCCGACATCTCTACTACAGCTTTAGAAGAGACCTATGAACTCATGTCACTCTTTACCGGATACGGAGTGGAACAGTTCTGGGCGGGACACGACCATAGCCGCGAAGAGTTCACCGAAGGTGGTGTCAAATATATCATCGTCGATAGCATGGAGGAAGACAATCCTGACGCAGCGTACATGATTCTGCATGTAGGTTCCCAACTCAACAATACCTTCCATTTCATCAATGAAACGGACGAAGAAGAATAATTTTTGTATTTTTCTTCTCAAATATTTGTGTATTCCAAAAATTTGGCAGTAACTTCGGACTCCGCCTTGACTACGTCTATTCCCCCGAAATTACGTTCGCTTAACAGAGCGAACAACAATATTTTGACCGAAAATAACAAAAAACGCAAGCATAATTGTATTTTTTCGTCCAAAATCTTGCATATTCCATTTTTTTGTAGTAATTTTGCACGCTTTTTTCGCGGAGACGCGAGAAAAGGCTAACATTTATTAACCCTTTAACGGGATTTTGAATTCTAGTTCGACTAGATAAACCAAAAACTAGTTCTACTAGAAAACATGCCCACCCATTCTACCAACATGGCAGAAAATCTTTCTCTCCAGAACTTCGACTGGGATGCCTATGAAGCACAAAAGCAAGGCACAAAAAACGAAGAAGAAATCCAAAAGTATAATGACACGCTGAGCGCCATCAAGGACAATGAGGTCGTTGAGGGTACCGTTATCAGTATCAACAAGCGTGAGGTAGTCGTTAATGTAGGTTACAAATCCGACGGTATCGTGCCGGCGGCTGAGTTCCGCTACAACCCTGAGCTCAAGGTAGGCGACAAAGTAGAAGTTTACATCAAGAGCCAGGAGGACAAGAAAGGACAGCTTGTTCTTTCGCACAACGAGGCACGTACAGCACGTGCATGGGACCGCGTTAACGAAGCCTTCAATGCAGGTGAGATCGTTACCGGTTACATCAAATGGCGTTCGAAAGGCGGCATGATCGTGGATGTACTTGGCATGGAAGCCTTCCTGCCGGGCAGCCAGATCGACGTTAAGCCGGTTCGCGACTACGACATCCTCGTTGGTAAGACGATGGAGTTCAAGATTGTTAAACTCAATCCGGAATTCCGCAATGTCGTTGTTAGCCACAAGGCACTCATCGAGGCTGAACTCGAGGCTCAAAAGGCTGAGATCGTCGGCAAGCTCGAGAAGGGCCAGGTACTCGAGGGTACGGTTAAGAACATCACCAACTACGGTGTATTCATCGACCTCGGCGGCGTAGACGGTCTGATCCACATCACCGACCTCAGCTGGGGCCGCGTTAACGACCCGCACGAGCTCCTGCAACTCGACCAGAAGATCAACGTCGTTATCCTCGACTTCGATGAGGAGAAGAAGCGTATCGCTCTCGGTCTGAAGCAGCTCGCTCCGCATCCTTGGGATGCACTGGACGCTAACCTCAAGGTAGGCGACAAGGTTCACGGTAAGGTAGTCGTTATGGCTGATTACGGAGCATTCGTTGAGATCGCAGAGGGCGTTGAAGGTCTCGTTCACGTAAGTGAGATGAGCTGGAGCCAGCACCTGCGTTCCGCTAACGACTTCTTGAAAGTTGGCGACGAGGTAGATGCAGTTATCCTGACTCTCGACCGCGCAGAGCGCAAGATGAGCCTCGGTATCAAGCAACTCAAGGCTGACCCATGGGCAAATGTTGAGACCAAGTACGCAGTAGGCACTCGTCACTGGGCTAAGGTACGCAACTTCACCAACTTCGGTGTATTTGTGGAGATCGAGGAAGGCGTGGACGGTCTGATTCACATCAGCGACCTCAGCTGGACCAAGAAGATCAAACACCCGAACGAGTTCACTCAGATCGGTGCGCAGATCGAGGTTGTTGTGCTTGACATTGACGTAGCTAACCGTCGTCTGAGCCTCGGTCACAAGCAGCTCGAGGAGAATCCTTGGGAGGAACTTGAGGCTAAGTTCGGCGTGGATACCGTTGTTAACGGTAAGGTTGTTGAGCTGACCGACAAGGGCGCTGTTGTTTCTCTCGAAGAGGGCGTTGAGGGCTTCTGCACCACACGTCACCTCGCAAAAGAGGACAAGAGCCCGGTTGCTGTAGGCGATGAACTGCCGTTCAAGGTAATCGAGTTCAACCGCGACGCGAAGCGTATTCTTGTAAGCCACCTCCGCACTTGGGAGGAGCGCAAAGAGGCAGCTCCGAAAGCAGCTAAGAAAGCCGCTAAACCGGAAGAGCCGCAGGTAGAGATGCCGAAGGTAGAGAAAACCACTCTCGGTGACCTGAGTGTTCTCGCTGACCTCAAGGCTTCTATGGAGCAGGCTGAGGAGAAACCCGCCAAAAAAGCGCCGGCTAAAAAAGCCACCAAGAAGACTGAGGAGTAATCCTAACTTCTGAAAGCTGAAGGCTGGAAGCAAGGAGAGGCATCCATTGGGGTGCCTCTCTTCTTTTATTTCGTGATGCGGATGGCGAAGCCGCCGCCGGACGCCATGCGGATCTTGAGTGTCTGACCGGCACGAACGGTACGGGTTTCTATCTTATAGTCATAGGGATTGGTCTGCCAGTCGGCTTTCTTGCCGTCCCGATAGATGGTCGCCTTGTACTTACCTTCGCCGAGCATGGTCAGCGGAATCTCCACCTCGCGTGCCTCGTCACCGTTTACACCACCGATATACCAGTCTTCCCCACCTCGCTGCTGACGTGCAAAGATACAGAACTCGCCGATCTGGCCGTCAATAAGCATGGAACGTTCCCAGTCGCACGGCACCTGCTCAATAAAACGGAACGCGTCCGGATGTTTCATATAGTTCTCCGGCAGGTCGCACGCCATCTGCAAGGGGCTGTAGATACACACCATCAGGCCCAACTGGTTCATGAGCGTGGAGTGGACACGTGTTCCCGGCATCACAGGATTTTCAAAACTGAACACACCCGGCGTATAATCGACCGGCCCCGCCATGACACGGGTAAACGGCAGGATTGTCACATGGCTGCAGGGGCTTCCGCCGTCCGCACTCCACGCGTTCCATTCCTGTCCGCGCACGCCCTCCTGCGTCATCAGGTTCGGCCAGGTGCGTTGCAGACCCGTCGGCATCACCGGTTCGTGGTTGTCGATCGCGATATGGTATTTGGCTGCCGTCTCGATAATCTTGCGGTAATGGCGCACGCCCGACTGGCCTTTGTTCCATTGTAAACCGTCTTTGGTGCGGATGATCGGAGACACATACCCCGTCTTGATGGCATGGATGCCATGCTTCTGATGATACTCGTAAGCGTCTATCAGCTGGTCCTCGTAGTCCGCCGCGTTACCGCCGGTCTCGTTATGGCCGATGATCTGCACACCCAACTCTTTTGCCAATGCACTCAGATAATCCATATCCCAGTCATCGTAAGGCTCGGTGAATGAGAAATGTTTCCAATCTTCCCAACCGAGGTTCCATCCTTCCGCCAGCACCGCCTCGATGCCGTGTTCCTTCGCAAAGCGCATGTAGCGCTCCATGTTCTGCGTCGTTGCACCGTGAATCGGTCCCTGCTCCCAGGTCATGGATTTCATGTGCATGCCCCACCATATACCGATGAACTTCATCGGCTTGATCCATGCGGGGTCTTCGATAGCGCACGGTTCGTTGAGGTTGAGCATGATACGGCTGGCCGTCATCTCACGCAAGGTCTTCGTCAATATCACAAACCGCCACGGAGTGCTGAACGGCAACTGCTCATAGGCTTTGACACAATTATTTAGTGGCTCGTACTCATCTATCCACGGTGTGAGATAGGTTTTGAGTGTACCTACCTGCATGTACAGGTTCTGCGCAGGATAGTCGGTCAAGGCCGCTTCATGGATGAACGCATAGCCTCCATCGGCCATTTCCAGCGTGATAGGGGAACAGAGCGTATCTCGCTTTTGGCTCAAGGGAGCTTTGGTCCATAGGCCTTCGTAATACTCCGTCCGCCAAGGAATAGACCACGCTTCATGATCCTTAGCAAAACGATACTCGGTTACTTCGTCAATGATGGTCAAGGAATCGACAGACGCCTCCGGAAAAGCATACCGGAATGCAAAACCGTCGTTAAACACGCGGAAGAGGATGTGCATTTTTATTCCTCGTTGGCTGGTCAACTCCACATCCATCTCGCGGTGATGATCTTCAATCGTTCGCTCTTCTCCCCATACCGTTTCCCACGTACTATGATGTTCGTTGAACGTGACATTCGAGAATGTGAGACCGCTTTGTAAATCCTCCTCAATACATATCAACCCCAGCGATGACCATCGGATCACCGTGTCGCCGTCCTGCCGCACGCTATACTGCGGCTGTCCTTGCGCGTTCAGGCGGAAACGTACCTCCAGGTGCCGGTCCGGCGAAGTCAGGGTCTGCGGACTACTGATCGCTTTCAGGAAGCGGCAGATATAGTCCTGCCAGTTAGGCCAGGTGTGTCCGCCATCGGACTCATAATAGGTGTATGGATGGCCGCTGGCGTCCAGCCAATGGCGGTATTCCGTCACCATCTCATACAGGAAATCGTCGCGGCCTATTCCGATCCATAGCAAGGTAGGATTGGTAGGCGCATTATGGACAAACGTAGCCGGAGAGAACATACCCACATGGGCAAACTGACCGTCCAGCACCGAAGCGACCCGCATCGTATGGTAACCGCCCATCGACAGACCCGCTATCGCCCGTTCGGCAGGGTTCGTACTCACCGGATAACGGGCTTCCACCTCCGCCATAAACTCCGCAAAATGACCTTCCCACTCGCCGTTCGTCGCATTGGCGCGTTCCTCTTCGCTGGTCGGTCTGCGCGGACAGTTGTCCGGCATGATGATGATTCGCTCGTCTATGGCTTCAGCCTGTTGCAACGAGTCCAACCAATGCAGCAGATGTCCCTGCTCCGTCCAGTCCGTCTCATCTCCGTACATACCGTGCTGCAAATACAGCACCGGAATACGCTCGCCATTAGCCATTAGCTGTTGGCTGTTATCCGGCAGATACACCCTGCAAGGCACACCTAAGATGGTATCATTAATCACCGTACCGACTTTGGCATGTACATTCACCGCCATCAAGACGGTCATCATCATCGTGAGAAAGTGTTTCATAGAAGTGTGTTTTTTGTAGATTCGCTGCAAAATTACTACAAATATTTGACATATGCAAATAAATTTTTCGATATTCCTGTATTTGAAGACAAATTATTCAAAATATACGGTATTATGAACCTGCGGACCTGCAAAATCTTCAAAAAACGCACTTTGGGGCTTTCAACCCTCATTTTTATGCTATTCAACACAAAATCTTGCTCCCAATACCGCTAAAACGGCAAAAAACGCTAAAAAATGAAAAAAAATTTGCATGTTTCACAAAAAAGCACTAACTTTGTACGATTTTTGAAAAACTAGATCGACTAGATCGACTAGAACAACTAGATAAACTATATAAATCATAAATCTTAAATCATAAATTATCTAATCTCATGGCTACAAAACTTAATCTTCTGCAAGATTTTCCTGCCATCTCAAAGCAAGTTTGGAAGGACAAAATCATTGCCGACCTCAAAGGCGCGGACTTTGACAAGAAGCTCGTGTGGCGTACGCCGGAAGGCTTTAGCGTCCAGCCTTTCTACCGCCGCGAGGACCTCAAAGGCCTGAAGACGACCGTCTCCGCTCCCGGGCAGTTCCCCTACGTACGCGGCACCCGTTCGAACAACGAGTGGTTGA
>Ga0265301_10000313_pt1 | contig 74285 bp, 65 predicted proteins | sample AusTroGonzalo_MG_2_FD_193488 | JGI IMG/M metagenome (GOLD analysis project Ga0265301, IMG submission 193488) | Bovine rumen microbial communities from tropical cattle in Woodstock, Queensland, Australia - Gonzalo_04 | ecosystem: Host-associated > Mammals > Digestive system > Stomach > Rumen ... | reverse complement strand
TTTGAATACATACGACACACAACATAGTACAGAACAAAAGAAGTATTGTTGGTGTCAGGCGACTGGTTATAAACCAACAAATCAAACAGTTATAAATGGGCCTTTGTCGTCCCTTGCTTGGGTGTTCCGCAACGACGACGGGTCCGCGTCCGATTGCGCGTACAACTGTGCGCCGCTCTGCGCGCGCGACGTCCGCAGGCATTCGGCCTTTCGCGCCGCCGTATTCAAATCCGAAAATTAGTTAAAAAGTTTTTATATCAGTTCGGTCGGTTTCCCCCGACCCGAAACACCCCCGCTTTTCCCAGGTTGCGGGGGTTGTTTTTACCCCCCACGCCACTTCGTGGCCCTCTCCCCCTATGGGGGAGAATTACTCTACGACGCCTGAGACCAAAATTCTCCCCCTGTGGGGGAGGGGACCGCGTAGCGGTGAGGGGGGTAAAATTTTATTGCGCGAAATTTTTAAAGTTGCTATGATACTTCGCGAAAGGTGTGGAAAAGGCTTTTTATCAATGTTTTTGAAAAAATATTTTTTATTGTTGGTGGCTTTCGCTTGTTTGACTGTCGTTTGTGCACGTGACGCTTTTGCATGCGCTGTGGGTGAATATAATGATAATGGAACATGTACACCTTGTTCGCCCGGGGTTTATTGTCAAAATGATGTTCAATTGACTTGTCTTGGGGCACAATGCGTTTCTGTTGATGGTGAAAATTGTTCCGCTGAACCTGGGGCGACATCTTGTATTCAGTGCCCAGAAGATGCGCCTTTTGCGAATTTTAATCATACGGCTTGTGTGGCGTGTGGCAATGTGTTTGAACTTGTTGATAATGGTGTATGTACCCAATGTCAGGTTGGGCACTTTTCTAATCGTGAACACAATGCTTGTTCTGTCGAATGTGGGCCGGGCAGTTATGTGCGTGATGGTGTCTGTACACTTTGTCCGGCCGGGGATTATTGCGTTGGTGATGGTTTGGCAGTGCCGTGTCCGGGGGCAACTGTGGCACCGGAACCAGGCGCAACGCAGTGTGATGCGTGTACTGGTAATTCGTCAGTCGCAAATTCAAGTCATACACATTGTGTGGCGTGTGATGGCGATGCTGAATATATCAAGGACGGTGTGTGTACCGTATGCGCTGACGGTTATTATGTAAAGAATAATCACACGATATGTGCAGAATGTACTGCAGGTTATTATTGCGACGGTACAGGTGGTCGCCAACTTTGTCCAAAGGGGTCGTTTTCGGCATCTGGCAAATCGGCATGTACTTATTGTGCCGCGGGATATACGACTGCGGGACCAGGTACGGCGTTTAATGCTGCTATGAATTTATCTGCGATTTGTACCAAAATAGATATAAAGTTAAAGGTCGGTTCTGGTTTAAATTCTTTTGCTTTGCCATCCTGTCTGAAAGAGGGTGCAATAAACAAAAGCGTTGTTAAAAATAATTGACTTTCCGGAAAGTTTAGTATAAAATCTGCGGGCGCATGGAAAAAGTGCGCAATCTGGTGAAAATAATAAACTAAGCCTGATGGAGTTATAAAATGATCGAAAAAAACTGGATGACTTTGATTAAGCCAAAAAAATTGAATATCAAAGTTGATGAAAATAATCCAAATATTGCAACTTTAATCGCTGAACCTTTGGAAAAAGGTTTTGGTTTGACACTTGGAACGGCTTTGCGTCGTGTCTTGTTGTCTTCGTTGCAAGGATGTGCGCCAATTTACGTTAAAATTGACGGTGTTCAACATGAATTTAGCAGCTTGGCCGGTGTGCGCGAAGATGTGACAGATATTATCTTGAATTTAAAAGGTGTTTATTTCAAGGCGTTAAGCGAAGGTCAACACAAGGCCACATTAAAAGTCAAAGGTCCAGCAGTCGTGACGGCTGGCATGATTGAAACATCTGGCAGTGTAGAAGTTATGAACAAAGATGCTGAAATTTGCACTTTGGACGCTGGTGCTTCGTTTGATATGGAAATCACATTGGCATCTGGTCGTGGCTATGTACCGGCAAGTGTTAATGCTGTGGATTTGCCACTTGGAACAATTCCTGTGGATTCTATCTTTTCCCCAATTTTGAATGCGGCATCAAACGTTTCTCAAACCCGCGTTGGGCAAAGCACTGATTATGATAAATTGGAATTGACAGTTAAAACAAATGGTTCTGTTTCCCCAGAAGATGCGATTGCGTTTGCGGCACGTATTTTGACAGATCAATTGATGGTCTTTATCAACTTTGAAGATCCAACCCAGGTTAATTTGGTTCCAGAGGAAGAAAAGGTCAAAGATGTTTTGCCATTTGATCCAAAATTATTAAAGCATGTTGATGAATTGGAATTGTCAGTTCGCGCAACAAATTGCTTGAAAAACGACAAAATTAATTGGTTGGGCGAATTGGTTCAAAAGACTGAAAATGACATGTTGAAAACACCTAATTTCGGTCGTAAATCTTTGAACGAAATTAAGGCTCAATTAGAAGCAATGGGATTGTCTTTGGGTATGGAAGTACCAGGTTGGCCACCAGAAAATATTGCAGAGTTGGCCAAGAAATACGAAGACCCATACAAATAAATTAAATTCTATGTGGTCTTGTCGCGATTGCCGTTTCTTATGTACCGCTTGTACATTTCGAAACGTCAATCGCTTCCAATACCATTATATAATTTAATTTCTTCCCCGCTGCTAAGGGGCAAGAAGTTAGAAACAAAAATCCACGATTCAGAAAGAAATTTTTGGTTGTGGTGTCTCGAAAAAAAATCCCCGAAATAAATCGGGGCAGAAAACCAAAGGAGTAGTCAATGAGACATAGAATGGCAGGTCGCACTTTTAATCGCGACACAAATGCTCGCAAAGCCTTGTTTATTGGTTTGGCGAAAAACTTGATTGAAAAAGAACAAATTAAAACAACTTTGCCAAAGGCGAAAGATTTACGCGGTGTGGTCGAAAAATTGATTACTCGCGCAAAGGTTGATACAGTTGCAAATCGTCGTTTGACTGCGGCTGAATTGGGCAATGGTTGCGACAAGACAGTGAAAAAATTGTTTTCTGTGTTGGGACCACGTTATGCCAAACGTCCTGGCGGTTATACACGCGTATTAAAAGCAGGCTTCCGTTATGGTGATGCTGCACCAATGGCGATTATCGAATTGGTTGACAGGGATGAAAACGCTAAGAAAGTGGCACCAAAAACAGTTGCTGCGGACAAGGCAGAACCAGTCGCAAAAGACGAAGTTAAAAAAGCTGCTGGGGCACCAAAAGCAGACAAGGCTGAAAAAGCAACTAAGAAAGTTGCTGCGGAAAAGAAAGCTGCTGCGCCAAAGGCAACAGGTGCGAAAAAAGCGGTTGCTGTTAAACGTCGCGCAACTGGAAAATAATTTCCATTTATATAAAATAAAAACCGGCCTTTGGGTCGGTTTTTTTCTTGATATTTATTTGCAAAGGGGGGTATTTTGTGATAAAATATGGTAAAGGATTCAAGGAGAGTTTTATGCGTAAACGTATATTTTTCGCGGCTTTTTTGTCGATGATTGTTGCTGAGATGGGGGCGGTTGCTGCCACTGCACGTGATTCTGCACGTGTTGTAAATAACAAAAGTGATTCATCGACAACACAGCAATCTGGTAATACTGTGGCGCGTTCTGCGACACGTGCTGTTTCTTCGCGGGCAACAACAACTGCGCCTGCGGCAACGCAACAAAATGTTGTAAATACGCCTGCAACTGTCAGTGCGCCGGCAACAAATACGCCGGGTGTGGTGGCGCGTGCCGGAAGTGTTCAAAAGGCACTTAATACCGGAACCAAGGTTGCAACTGCGACTGAAAATACCAGTGTGCCCAAAGAATGCCAAGATGCATTTTTTGGCTGTATGGATGCTTTCTGTATCCTTGATAATGCAAGTGGCGGACGTTGCCAATGCAGTGACAGAATTACAGAGTTAGATCAAGTCTTAGAAGATATTTTGAAACTTGATGAACAGACATATATCATGGCGACCGAAGGTGTTGAACGTATTCAAATGGGCGAAGCCGAAGAACAAATTATCGCGCGTGCCAAGGCTGCCGGTGATAAAGTTGTTGCCGGTGATGATGCCAAGAAATCAAGAACACTTGATTTATCTGCGTGGAACAATTCTGTGTTCAGTGTAGATGATGATATTTTTGATTCTTTGGGGTCTTCGGATTCTGTAAGTTCTTTTGCTGATAAAAAAGGCGACAGTTTATATGTGGCAAGTGCGAAAATGTGCGCTGAACAAGTTTCGCCAAGTTGTAAAACTTATACATCTATGTTGCAGTTGGTATATTCACAAAGAATTAAATCAGACTGTGTAGCATACGAAAACAGTTTAAGGGCGCAAAAAACACAAAGCCAACAAAAATTACAAACTGCGCAAAAGGCTTTGCGTGATGCGGCGTTAACAGAATATCAAAATCAAAACAAATACGCGACAGTTGGCGAATGTGCGATTGCTTTTTCACAATGTATGCAAACAACTGCGGAATGCGGTGCTGATTATACTGGATGTGTGACCTTGGCTGCGAAAGAAAATGTTAAAAATAACAAGTCTGGAACCAAGGCAAAACAAACAAAAATCAAAGGTGCTGTATCGGGCGCAGACATCACATTGGCGGCATCTACGTTGGATCAATTGCTGGCAAAAAAAACAATTTGCGAAAGCGTGACGAAACAATGTGTGAATGTGAATAAAAATGATGCTGTGTGGACTGCGTTTTTGCGTAATGCTGCACCTGCATTAAAGTCTGCAGAATTGATTGCTGAACAAAATTTGCGTTCAAGTTGTATTCCAACAATTGCTGAATGTTTCAAAAATTCTTGCAAAGCGCAATTTGGTGAAGATGATGCAAATTATGATATGTGTTTATCCAATCCAGAAGTTTATAAGTCTTTGTGCAAAGTTCAACTTGAACCATGTTTGGAAGCCACAGGTGGAACATACGATAATCCAACAGATTCTTCGCTTTGGGTTGGTTTGAAATCTATGTTGGCTGCTATGAAAGTTGATGCGTGTACAGCAGAAGTTAAGTCTTGTTTGACCGAACGTTGTGGTGATGATTATTCAGGTTGTATCGGTTTGGATATGGAATCTATCGGCAGATTGTGTCCTTACCAAAAACTTACAGCGTGTATGTCTGAAAAGAAAGACCAAGATACGGTTGAAGAATATGTTGCACAAATCGCCCAAGGTTTAGTGTTGCAGATTGATAACGCATTGGTTGCGGCCTGTCAAAATGCTGTGAATGAAGCGATGATACGTGTTTGCGGTGATACTGAAAGTTGTGAAGCGGCACAATTCGATTTGTCTTCATTGACTTCATTTATAAAGCCGATGGCATGTAAATATAACAATCCGACTGGCACAGGTTCAAATGGTATGAAGTGTTATCCAAATGCTACACAGTTTTCTGATAACGAAATTTATACTTTGGAATACAAAATTAAATGGAAAGATAATGATGAAGAATCAAATATAGTAGAATCTATTACCAAGACGCCTGTACTTGGCCGCTCTATTGTTGGTGGTAATTCTTCTGTTGGTTATGGTGTGTATGCTACATTGGCGGGAAGACCGTATATGTCGGCTATTACATACGGCGAAGACGGAAACTTTGATTATGATGTTGATTGGGGGCAAGTTAATGCGTCGATAAGCAAGGATAGTACAGAACAAGTTAAAACAATCTTGAATTCTGCTTTGAATCGCATAATGAATTCGATTAAGTCTGATCCAAAGGTCGAATATTGTATGACAGGGCGCAGTGTACCTGGGTTTACAGGTATGGCCAATATCGGCAATACGGAAAATGTTAGATTTGCTAACTTAACAGATGGTGTACGCAGTGTTATTGCTGATGATTTGATGTCTTTGTTGTACGATAAAAACAAAGAATTAGAAGATAGTTTCAGTGATGAATTAAAGGTTTTGGATGAAGAGATCACTAAACGTATTGCAGAGGTTGCTGAAGATAAGGGAACAAGTAAAGAAGTTCAAGTCGATGCTCGTAATATGGAACGTTGTACTTGCGACAGAACACCACACAGGGCTTCGGAAGAGGGCGACGAAACCAAGACGAATTGTTTGACAGTCACAGATAAGTACAGATATGTAAGAAGGGTTACAGCATCTGGCGAAAACAAATATATGACAGATGCCGGTAATTTAGGAAGTAGAAAAGAAGTCACAGATGTTATCGGTAAATATGATGCTTCTACAAATGTTTGTACTTTAAGAACAATAACATATCATTGTAAAAGATGGACGGGTACAAGATGTCGTGAATACGATGATGGTTCGGTGGTTTCTACGACAACTGTTCAATTACCAACATCTAATTAAACAAAACCGCCCGGATGGGCGGTTTTTTAATCCAATTCATCCAAGCTTTTGATAACGCGGATGCCTGATGATTCAAATTTGCTGATAGTATTTTCAATGTCCATTATGTTTTGCGATGCAAGGTAAAGGACAGGTATTAATTCATTTTGTTTTGCCAAATCTATTAATTCTTGGATTGGTGAATCTTTTTGTTTGCCAGCAGCGAACCAAGAATCGCCATCCAATATCCAAAAATCTGTGTCGCTGTGTTCGTATATCACAAATTTAGTTGTTGCAACAAAATCATGATATGTTTCGTATTCTATATTTTTATCGCGAAGATATTTTGTAGTGTTATTTGTTAATTCTTGTTCTGTTGCGATTGGTGTATCAAAGTTTATGTCTGTAAATGTTGGCACCGAATCGTTCATGTCTTGTGATATGTCATCGGTAATATCAAAGTCCATTGGAATTGGAATGCTTGCCTGTTCATTTTCAATATTTTGTTGCGGTATCGAATTTGTTGCTGATGAAGAATTATTTGTTCTGTTGTAAACAGATACAGCACCGGTTAATGGCATACGGTTTTTTGCGCGCTTAAAAGGTATGCGTAATTCCGGGGGCAGGTCGGCCGGATATTCTGGTTCTGTTATTTCGTCTAGTTTTATGTCTTCTTGTGGTTCTTCGGGAACAGGTGCGGCAGTTTCCTGTTTCTTTGGAAATATTTTTGATATGATTTTTGACAAAGTGTTCGCAAAAGGAATTGGAATAATTAATTCCTGTTTGTGATATGTAATAATGCTTGTCGCGATATAAAGCGGAATCGCAGCGTATATAAGTGCGCCGAACACAAAGCCACCAAAACCATGTAAAGTCGCATGGAAAAATATCCACCAATGACGGTATGAAAATATATCAAATCTGAATATGAATTTTAATATCGCCCAAAGTATGAAAAAATACCAAACACTCCATTTGATGACAATCATATTAGATTTCAAAAATTCTAGAACTTTTTTCATATTTTATATTATAGACAATAAATATTATTTGTCAATAAATAATAAAAGACAAATCTTTTGTAAAAAAAATATTAAAAAAAACTTTTTTTAAGGCTTTTTCTGTGATATAATATCCTTATAGGATTTTGGGAGAAATATTATGAAAAATACAAATTTGCTTGGAAAAACAATGGTCAGTGTCGCTGTGTTGGCGGCTTTTGGTGCGGCAAACGCGGCGCAAAATGTACGTGCTGGTTTGGCCGGTGGAACCAATTCACAACGTATGCCGACGATGCCAACTGTGTCTTTGAACACGATTGGAAACCCTGCGGTTAATACTATCAGTCAACCGGCGGGCGTTCAATCAGGTGGTATCCCAACCCCAATTCCAACACCAACCCCGACTCCTACACCAACTCCAAGTAATTGCCCAGATGGTGGTGTGGCAAATTCTTCTTATACAGTTGCTATGTGTATGGATGATTTGTTGCAATGTGTGAATACTGGCGCTTTGCAGGGCGGCTTAAACGATTTGTTCAACAGCGATGTGCGTAATTCTATTATGAGTGGTATGAAATTATGCCAATCTGTTATTGATAAATGTGTTCGCGAAGTTCGCGTAGATTGTCGCAATATTTATGCTGCGACAACTGATGTTTGGTTGGACTTTAATTCACGTGTGATTCAACCAGAATATTATAATTTCGTTTTGCGCAAAACAGGTTTAACACCTAACCAGGCGGAAAACACATGTTTGTTATTGGACAGAAATACTTATGGCGCATCATTTACTTCGGTGTCTGATGCTGATGTGGTGAATTCTGAATACAACAATTATGTTGGTGCTTATAACAGACAAATGAATAATACTTTGTCCAAAGATAATCCACAAGGTGTTGAAATCAACACAACTGGGTATGATGGAAATCGTGGACATTATGCACGTTGGGATGCGGCGAACGCTGAATGTTTGATTCGCGTTGCAGCATACAACAAAGACAATTTGATTACAAACAGATGGCTTGGGATTGGTGATGACAGTCCGGCCGAAGTTTGGCAAAAGGCAGGTTCAACGTTTACATGCAACAAAGATTTGTTTGACTTTTCTTTGATGAATCAAACAAAATCGGCTGCGGTTATCGCTGTGCCTGCGGGAACAGCACTTGGTGCCGGAATTGGTGCCGCGGCTGGTGCTGGGGCTTATAATAAAAAATTAAAAGATGCGTATGGTGATATTGATGCTGATAATATTCCAGTTGGAAATTGCGCAAACAAAGAATATCGCGCAAAGTTGGATAAGTATCTTGATTCGCATCCAAGTACAAGGGCAAAGTTGACTACCTATATCAAAGGCAGCAGCAAAGATTCGTTTTATGGTATGAGTGAAGAAGATTGTAAAAAAATCTCAAGTTTATGGAATACAGTAGAACATTATGAAGCGGCAATTGCTTTGTGTAGGACTGAATCTGGCAATAATGCGCGTATTTTGAATTATTCGCCGGCCGCAACCAATGACGATGTCGTGTCTTCAACTACTTATGTCGATGGTATGACAGGAATTGCATGTACTTATGTCGCAACAACAAATTGTGAAACGGGTGAAGATGGTCAAACTGTTGCTTCTGAGGCGGCACAAAACATCGCGAAAGATTGTTCTTTCAAAATTGTCACCAAAGGTTTAGATGCGGCTAATGTTTTGTGTAGCGGTACAGTTGGCGAATGTGTGAACGCAATCACAGCAGAAAACCAAGTGGCTGAATTAAGAAGTTTGTTAAACGAACTTTCACCAATAATCGGTACTTCTGTTTCTGCGCCAGACAAGGGTAAAGAAATCGGCAAGGGCGTTGCGATTGGTGCTGTGACTGGTGCCGGTGTTGGCGGCCTTGTGACTGGTATTACTGCTTTGGTGGAACGTGGCAACATTTCATGCAAGGTTGGTGATGGTTTGAACAGTGTTGGTCTTGGCAAATCACATACCATAGATTCTTTGAAAGATTTCTATGTCAAATGGAATTTAAGATTGCCTGATACAATTACACCAACATCGGTTGTGTCTGATGAAGCGTCTTGGCAACAGGCATGCAGTCAATTCAATAACCGTCTTATGGATTGTCCAAATGTTCAGGTTAATTTGAAACGCAAGAATTCTTCTGGTTATACGTTGGTAAGCGCGGCTTGCAGACAATCAGGCAGTGTATGTATAGCAAATGAATCTGTGATGAATTCTTACTTGCTTACACCAATAGTAGTGGTGACGCCGGTTGTTGTTCAACAGTCGCAAATAACACCTGCTGTCGTGCAATAGGCGGATAAGAAAAATAACAAGCATCGGGCATAATTTGCCCGATGTTTTTTATGAATAATTTTGGAATAAAAAAATCTGGCGCCGGCCAGATATATTTTTTGTACTAAATTTTTTACGCTGCTTTTTTGATGTTGGATTTTATATCGCGGACATATTTACGTAATTCATCAATCGCGACCAATGAGCCGTCTTTCTTTTCGGCAGACCAATAATCCCAACCGTTGAAACTTACGCTGTGTTGTATGCGTGCAGCCATAACGTGAATTGATGCTTTGCCATACAATGTATGTGTCAATTGTGCGTCGTGTGTAATCATCGCACGGTCGCCACGTGGTCCAACCAAAGTTTGTCCAACGTATAATAATCCGCTGTCGATTAATTCGCGGAAACTTACCTTTATCGCGTCGCGCTTTGGTGCGCTGACTTCTATGTCAGACAAATCGATTGGTATAATGCCTTCGACGCGTGCGCGCGCGGCATTAACATAACTTTCTTCGCGGTCAATTCCAATGAATTGACGTCCAAGTTCTTTTGCTGTGGCGGCTGTTGTGCCAGAACCAACAAAAGGATCCAAAATAATATCGCCTGGCTTTGTCGAAGATAAAATCACGCGTCGCAACAAATCCATTGGCTTTTGCGTGTTGTGCAAACTTTTGCCGCTTTCATCTTTGACGCGTTCTTCGCCCAAACAAATGTTAATGTCCCAATCAGAACGCATTTGTTTTCCGCCATTTAATTTCTTCATTGTTTCATAATTGAAAGTATATTTGCCTGTTTTCGTAGGTGTTGCCCAAATCAAAGTTTCATGTGCATTTGTAAATCGCGTTCCACGAAAATTAGGCATAGGATTTGTTTTTACCCAAACTATATCGTTCAAAATCCAAAATCCCATATCTTGTAATATAGAACCAACACGGAATATATTATGATAAGAACCGATAACCCACATTGCGCCATCTGGTTTAAGAATGCGTTTACATTCGCGCATCCAATCGCGTGTGAATTCGTCGTATGCCGCGTTTGATTCGAAATAATCCCAAGTATCACGTACAGCGCGTGCCGCTGTTTGATCTTCGGGCCTGTATAATGTTTTCGTGCCCAGTTGTAAATTATAAGGGGAATCAGCAAAAATCGCATCAACCGAAGCGTCTGGCATATTGCGCATAATTTCAATACAATCGCCGCACAAAATTTGATTCAGATATTTTTGCATTTTCTCTCTTTTAATCCCCTGGACTTTTAAATCCCTGTTATTCTGTATTTTACCACATTTTGACCCTATAAAAAAGTGGTCAGCGAATCGGTGTGTTAAAAAAAACACTTGATTTTTTTAAAAAAGCAATTTTTTTTATTGAAAATAATTTGAAAACAAGATGATTATCTTTGACGGGGAACAGCAATAAATGTGCGCAATTTCTCGCAAAGTTTGGCGTCAAAACCGTTGTTATTAAATATTTTTATCCACCAATCGTTTGGACGAATAGTTCTTGGTTCATTACAAGTGCCAAGTGTTTCGCCCATTTGTTTCGCAGCATTTATATCTTCGGTTGTGTTGTGTATTGCACACAACATACCAACTTTTTGAAATTTAGATAAAACAATTGGTAATGTTTGTTCATCAAAATATGTTAGGGTGCCATTACAATAGGCGATATCAGCTTTTATCGGTTCGCAATCCAAGATAGATTTAATTTCAATACGACCATTGTCAAAAAGTTTTTGTAAAAGGGAAATCGGGACAGCATAAAGTTTGTCTTGATTTTTTACACGTGAATAAGATTGGTGTTGCGGTGGATATTTTTTTATATCTATGCCACGGGCATCCATACCGTAATCAAATGCCAATCGCACAACCATTCCAATCGCAGCGCCACAATCAAAAAAAGATTTTGGTTTAGCGCGAAAAATTTTGTCATATTCTTGTGCTAACATTGATGGCGGCACAGAAAACATTATATAATTTCCATCGAAATCTGTATAAGAATAATTAAGATATGGGTATTTAGTTTGGTAATAACATTTCATAGTACTTATACTGTTAATACTGTTTTATGGCTTTGTCAAGGTGCTTCAAATTCTGCTTTACTTGTGCATGAATTTTTTCTAATCTTAATTGTTATGAGATGTCCTTATTGTAATTCTACTGACAGCAGGGTTGCAGATTCCCGCCCAGATAGCGGCGATGCCGTTATTCGTCGCAGACGTGTTTGTAATCAATGTGGCGCAAAATTTACAACTGTGGAACGCATTCAAATGCGTGATTTGATTGTTGTGAAAAACAGTGGCAAGACAGAACCTTTTGATCGCGAAAAGTTATTTCGTTCTATAAAATTGGCGTGTCGCAATCGTGATGTGCGCGATGAACAAATTGACCGACTTGTGGCATCTATCCAGCGTCGGCTTGAAACGGAAAGTGCGGATGATACTGTCACCAGTTCCCAGGTTGGAACAATGGTTTCTGATTCTTTGTTAAATCTTGACCCTATTGCGTTCATAAGATTTGTTTCTGTGTACAGAAAATTTTCCAAGGTTTCTGATTTCAAAAAAATTATTAACCAAATACCAGAGGCGGATGAAGACGCCATCGTTTGTGAATTACCAAAGACTTCGTTGTTTTGAATATGATAAAAAAATTATTTACATTTTTAATGCTTGTTTTTTGTCCGCTGATTTCGTTGGCGGTGGAATCCGTTGATATTTTGACTGATGAAGATGCGGCGACCTATGCACAAATTTTTATGTTGCAGGACAAGGAAAAAATTGATTCCGCCAAAAAATTAGAAGCAAAATTGACTGATAAATATTTGATGAACGAAGTTTTGTATCAAAGATATGTTTCGAAAACTTACCACACACGCGGAACTGAATTACAAAGTTGGATGAACAAATATTACGATATGCCGGGTGCGGAAAGATTGTCGAAAATTGCGAAAATTAAAAAGACTTCGACACGCAAACCTGATGTGCCGCAAATTACGACTGGCAAAGAATATATTGAATCTGCACAAAGTGAAACTTGGACTGTGAAAACTTACAAGGGCAAGGCGGCAAAGAATATTGATAAATTCAAAAAGGCGATTCGTTCTGGTTCTTCAAAGACCGCGCGTAAAATCTTGGAAGAAAGGTCGTTCAAATCAAAAATATCAGAATCTGATTATGGGCGTCTTGCGGGTCGTTTATCTTTCCTTTATTACACCAATGGTGAATATGAATTGGCGAAAAAGTGGGGCTTTGTTGCGGCAGATGCGAATTCTGAATACGGATTGTGGTCGATGGGATTGCTTTATTTCAAAGAACAAAAATATAAAGAATCGCAAAAGTATTTCAGCAAGATTTTGGATTTAACACAAATCAATAATGCCCGCAAGACAGAGGCTGCATTTTGGGCGGGCCGTGCGGCCGATATAAATGGCAACAGTGAAGACGCGCGAAAATATTGGAAAATCGCGGCCGCATATCCAATGTCTTTTTATGGTGCGCTGGCTGCGACTATGTTGGGGGAAAAACCTGAATACGAATTTTTTGATCAAGAATGTTCTGATGAAGATATTGTGACTTTGCGTGAAAACAAATATGGTAAAAAGGCACTTGCGCTGATTCAGGTTGGACGCAAAGACCGTGCTGAACAGTATTTGAAATATCTTGTGACGGCAAAGTCTTCGGACAAAATGTTGCATGCTGTTAATGCTGTGTCGTCTATGTACGGTTTACCAAGCGTTTCAATTTTGGTTTCTGGGGTTATGAAAGATCGCGGTATTTTGGAAATTAATGATGATATTATTTATTCCGCACAATACCCGTTGCCGAATTGGGAACCAATGGGCGGATGGTCTATTGATCGCGCTTTGCTTTTGGCAATTACGAAACAAGAAAGTGGTTTTAAGCCGACGGCAAAATCAACTGTGGGGGCAAATGGTGTTATGCAGTTGATGCCCAAGACAGCAAAGTTGGTCGCGCGTAAAAATTCTGTAAAAATGTCAGAAATAGATATGGCGAATCCAGAACACAATATGTTTTTGGGCCAACAATTTATTGTTGATTTATTACAACAGCCATTGGTTGATAATAATATTATAAAAATGCTGATTGCTTATAATGCAGGGATTGGTAATTTGGCAAAATTTGAAAAAAGTTTTTCAACCAAAGACCCTTTGCTTTACATAGAAAGTTTTCCAGCATACGAAACAAGAAATTATATCAAACGTGTTATGTCTAATTTGTGGTTGTATCGCGCCCGTCTTAATCAACCTTTGACTGCGTTGCAAGAATTGGCTGATGGAAAATGGCCTTACTATAACAGCGAAGACGAATATGTTTTGAATAATGCTTTTAACAAACCGTCGTTGTAAAGTTTATGCGAAGTGTTCCTGATTTTGAACTTGAAAAAAGTTGCAATAAAAAAATAATTGCTGGTGTTGATGAAGCAGGGCGTGGGCCGCTTTGTGGGCCTGTTGTTGCGGGGGCTGTTGTTTTTTTGAAATATGATTTTGATGATATGCCGCTTATTTCTGATTCAAAACAAATGAGTGAAAAGCAACGTGATATCGCCTTTGATTGGATAACAAATAATCCAAATATTATTTGGGCAATCGGTCAATGCAGTGCGACAGAAATAGATGAATTAAATATTTTATGGGCTGCTATGCGTGCGATGGAACGCGCTGTTTCAAATTTAAGTGTGAATCCCGAACATTGTTTAATTGACGGAAATCGTGTTCCCAAAAATTTGAACGGTATGGCGGTGGTAAAGGGGGATGCGAAATCGCTTTCTATTGCGGCGGCATCCATTATCGCAAAAGTATCGCGGGATCGATTAATGCATGATTTGGCAAAACAGTTTCCGCAATATGCTTGGGATAAAAATGCGGGCTATCCAACCCAGGAACACTTGCACGCTATCAAAAAATATGGTGTAAATGAACACTATCGAAAGACCTTTGGACCAGTGAAAAAAATCCTGGAAATCTGCGAAAAACATTGACTTTTTTATACAAAAAATGTATAATTTCTATGTGTAAAAAAAGGGGCAGATATGTCAGAAAAAAGCATCACAAAAAACAACTCTGAAACATTAATAATCAGAGATAATTATAATATCAAAGACAGTAAGATTAAATTACCGGATGTTAAGAAAAAAGGTGTTGATGCTTTGATGAGTTTCAAGGCGATAATGACTGTTGTTGACAGACACAGACCGTTTGAACCATCTGATTTCGTTCCGGAAACTTTTATACCACTTATATCTTTGGCTACGCCTTTGGCAATTAAAATTGCATCAATGGTTCAATATGTTTTGATGAATGCGCATCAGATGTAAAAAAGGTGTTAGGTATGACCAAGTCAAGTTATAATGCTGTATCAAGTCGTGATGAATTTAATTGGGATGTTTTGGAAGATAACGAAGCATTTGTGCTTTGGCGCGAATTTCGTGGAAAACAACTTACACCAGAACAATTCAAGAAATTTCAAGAAGATTTCAATAATGTACATCGTCCATGGTGTGCGGCTGATTGTGTTCAAATGCCATTTTTAAAAGATTTAACCAGGAAAAGATAAAAATACGAAAGGCAAAGGAGAAAATATGGCAATTCGCAAAGTTGATTATGATTCTGTGTGCGGTAAATACGTTTTGTTGCGTGATGATTTTAATGTTCAGATTGAAAATGGGAAAATAGTTGATTCTTTTCGTATTGATGCGTCCATGCCGACTATTAAACATTTGATTTCAAATGGTGCGCGTGTTGTGATTTGTGCACATCTTGGTCGACCAAATGGAAAGCCTGATATGTCTTTATCTTTGCGGCCGATTGCTGAATATATGAATATTCCGTTTGTCGATGATTGTTTAAAGAAAGATTTTTTGCCGGATATGAAAAACGGCGATGTGGTATTATTGGAAAATTTGCGCTTTTATAATGGTGAAGAAGAAAATACAGATTTTTTTGCGCGCGAACTTGCAAATGGTTTTGATATGTATGTGAATGATGCGTTTGCTGTGTCGCATCGCGCCGCGGCAAGTACTGTGGGTGTAACAAAATATTTACCATCGTTTGCGGGTGATTTATTGGTAAGTGAGATTGAAAATATATCGCGTGTTTTGGAAAATCCTGAACGTCCGTTTATTGCCTTTGTTGGTGGTGCGAAAGTTTCAACCAAGATTGGTGTATTGAAAAAATTGGTGACAATTGCTGACAAGGTTGTTGTTGGTGGGGCGTTGGGAACAACTTTTAATTTTGCGTTGGGACAACCTGTGGGGAATTCTTTGTATGAACCGTCAATGGCGGATACTGCGCTTGATATAATCAAGATAGCAAAAGAAAATAATTGTGAATTTTTTGTGCCGTTAGATAAAGGTGTTGGAAAAAGTTTCGATAAAAACGCAAAACGCGAAAATCGTGATGCTGATAGTGTTCATGATGACGATGTGATTATTGATGATGGCGATAAAACAATCGCGCGCAACAGCGAATTGTTAAGGGATGCGAAAACTGTCGTTTGGAACGGAACTTTTGGTATGGCAGAGTGGGGCAAAGTTTGGGGCAAGGCTTCGTTTGCACTGGCGTATGATTTGGCGCACTTTACCAAAATGGGCAAAATAAAAAGCATTGTTGGTGGTGGCGAAACAGTCGCTGCGCTGGATGCTTGCGGTGTTCATGACGATATGACGTATGTTTCAACTGGCGGTGGGGCTTTCCTTGAATTTATCGAAGGCAAAGAATTACCGGCAATTAAGGCTTTGATGGGGTAATTTTGTGCCATCTTGTAAATATGGAAAAAATCCTTATTTTATTTATGTATAAAATTGGCGAATCGGGTAAAACTGTGTTATAATTTAGTCAAAAAGAGGATTTTATTATGTCGTTAGTACCAATTGTTATAGAAGAATCCCCAAAAGGCGAACGTTCTTTTGATATTTATTCGCGCCTTTTGCGGGACAGAATAATTATGGTTTCTGGACCAATTGAAACAAATATGGCAAATACTATTGTTGCCCAGTTGTTGTTCTTGGAATCTGAAAATCCAAATGCTGATATTTCTTTGTATATTAATTCGCCGGGCGGTGAAATATATGCTGGGTTGGCAATTATGAATACAATGCAATACATTAAACCAAAGGTTTCGACTATTGGTATGGGTGTGGTTGCTTCTATGGCGTCTGTATTGTTGGCGGCCGGCGAAAAAGGCAAACGTTTCTTGTTACCTGATGCAACAGTTATGATACATCAACCATCTGCAGGAACCCAGGGTATGATTACTGATATGGAAATTTCTGTTCGTGAAGGACAAAGGTTGAAAAAATTGATAACTCAAAAAATGTCTGAATTTACTGGTCGCAAAGAAAAAGATTTGTTCGATGCGATGGAACGCGATAACTGGATGGATGCCGAAGGCGCGAAAAAATTCGGTTTGGTTGACGATATTTTAACACGTAAATAATTTTCACATAGGGTTTAAGAGATGAGTGACGATAAAACACAAAACACAACGGAAAATAACGCGCAACAATTTTGCAGTTTTTGTGGTAAATCTGTTTATGAAGTAAAAAAGTTAGTCAGTGGTCGTGGTGTTTGCATTTGTGATGAATGTATCAATTTGTGTAATGATATTATGGCTGATGATAAACAGATTCAAATAACCAAAGAATCTGCAGCGTTGCCAACCCCATCACAGATTTATAATTTCTTAAATGAATATGTTATCGGTCAAGATGATGCGAAAAGAACTTTGTCTGTCGCAGTGTATAATCATTATAAAAGAAATAGCGCGGCGATTGCATCCAATGTGGAAATTCAAAAATCAAATATTTTGATGATTGGTTCAACTGGTACTGGTAAAACTTTGTTTGCCCAGACTTTGGCGCGCGTGTTGGATGTGCCTTTTGCGATTGCTGATGCAACCACTTTGACAGAAGCGGGCTATGTCGGCGACGACGTAGAATCAGTTTTGACACGTTTGTTGCAAAATGCGAATTTTGATGTGGAACGCGCACAACGTGGAATTATTTACATTGATGAAATTGATAAAATTTCTCGCAAATCTGAAAATCCATCTTTAACGCGTGATGTTTCTGGCGAAGGTGTTCAACAGGCGCTTTTGAAATTAATCGAAGGCACGGTTGCTAATGTTCCTGCGGGTGGTGGCGGTCGCAAACATCCGGGTGAAACAACTGTTCAATTGGACACAAGTAAGATTTTATTTATTTGCGGTGGTGCTTTTGATGGATTGAACAAGGTTATCGCATCGCGAACATCTGCGCGTGCTGGAATTGGATTCGGTGCTGATGTTGCCGATAAACAAGAACGTGAAGATCAAGACAGATTAAAAGATGTTCAATCAAGCGATTTGGTAAAGTTTGGAATTATTCCTGAACTTATCGGGCGTTTGCCAATTGTGACGACTTTACAACCTTTGGACGAAGCAGCATTGGTAAAAATCTTAACAGAACCAAAGAACGCGATTGTAAAACAATATGCTGCGATGCTTGAAATGGACGGCATAAAGTTGACGATTACCAAAGATGGATTACAGGCTGTGGCGAAAATGGCGGTGGAAAGAAAAACTGGTGCGCGCGGCTTGCGTTCTATATTGGAAAAGATTTTATTGCAACCTATGTTTGATGCGCCTGATAAAACAGATTTACAAGAAATTGTAATTGATGCTGATGTCGTTAATGGTAAAAAAGCGCCTGTGGAAATCTATGCTGAAAGCAAAAAGGCGGCATAAAATAAAAAACAGTAATAAAAAAACCGATTTCATATCGGTTTTTTATTTGCGTATATTATTGCGAAGAATCCCGGCAATATCCCCATAATTTATTTGCCCCAGTCGCAACATAAAAATCACTGAATAACACGTCGCCAGTAATATCATGATATCCGTTATTGTTTTCATCCAACCATACTGAATCAACCCATACGCCGTTCATATCTTCACAGTCTTGGGCCAAGATTGATATTAACGAAGCGCGCACAGATTTCGCAACCTGGTCAACCTGGGCCAACAAAGATTCTGATAATACATTTGATGTATCAGATGTACGCGTACAATTTTGAAGTGCGTAAATAACAAGTTGTTGGTACAAACTGCCCACATAATATTGCCCGCATTGTTTATATAAATTATCGTCGATAGAAACGGGTTCTTTGATTCCGCCAGGGCAAATACACTGATTTGGACATGCGCGACATTCGCGTGCGTTATTCAAACTGAAATTATACAATTCATTAGAGTTGTTGTTGTACAAATAATATCCAACCCGGCAACTTGTATATTTTTTTGAATAGTCTTGGCATATTCCAAGATAGTCCATATATGTTTGGTTAATTATTTGTGTCGTTAAAATGTCTGAACGTGAAAAAGGATTAACCAATGTTGAATTACACAAAGCATTTTTTGCGTAATACGATTCGCCCGGCGCATATTTACGACACCCATAAGGATATGTGTGCAACGAATCGCTTTCAGGAACAGCACATATAGATTTCGCAAATGTTGACAACAAATCTGGACAAGATTGTTCGATTGTTAAATCTGTGATGCCTGTCATAGTCGCGACCAAGATTTCCAATCCTTCGGGGCCACCACCATACAAATTGCTGCACGTGTTTAATTTATCAGCGCACATTTCTTCGGATAATTCAAGTGTTTGGACAAATATCATTTGCGAAGATGAATCTGTAAAATTCTTTAAAGAATCAGATTGTTTAAGATAACATTCGTTGACAACCTGTAAGCATTCATTTTTAACAGTTTCCACACGTTTTTGTTGCGCCTGGTATATTTCAACAATTGCCTGGCGTAAAAATTCATCCCAAACCTGGTTGGCATTATCAGCACATAAATCAAGATTTTTTTGCGCAAAAGGACGCTTTTTATTCAACATAGAAACAAATGAAGCGTTTTGACTGTTTGTTAAAATATCACCAGATAACGATAATTGATTTTCAATTTGATAAAAGTCAGATGTGTAAATTGGCGCGCCTGTATTTATGTTCAAATATTTTCCAGAAAAGTCCAAACAGTGTATATAACCTTCGCCACAAGCAGTGTCGGCGGTTATGCTTTCGCGGACATTTGCGATACAATCATTTATTGTCAAAGAATTATGGGCGTTGTAATTTTCAAGGCGTGCGTCTTGCATTTTATGACGTGTTGAACGTATCGCAGCATTCGCAGATGCCATTTTATTATCAAGGTTTGTTTGTAATACAGCGCAATCGTTTTCAATATACATACCATATGCCGATGCCACCATTTTCAAATCTGACGAAGCACAAGATTCTTGGACCAATTCATTACATTGCGCATGGACAGCGTTAAATAACGCTTCGCCAGTAAGGTTGGCGATGTCAGAACCGCCGATTAAATCAGTCGTTGCCCAAATTGATTTTATATCGCCGGCAATGTCAAGTTTTCCGGCCGTAGATAAAGACTGTTGTTTGGAATTGTCCAATACCGCGCTTATACTTTTTAATGTGTCGTTGCTTTTTGAAGAGTCTTTTTTTATTGCGGATTCGCCACTTGTTGCCGAAGACATGGCCTTAACCTCTGCCGCGGTTTTGGAAATCGCATCGATGTTCAAAGATTCAAAATCAGTTAAACTGTCGGCAGTTTGTGAAAGTTTCTTTTCCTGAGTTTGAATATCTTTTAATTTTGAAGAACAAACGCATCTGCGATAATTTTCATTTAATGTCGCGCAAAATTGATCCATACATGTAAAGTACGCGTCGCGGCAAGAATTATAATTCGTTCCAAAAGTCCGTGTTTTAACAGATGTTGCTGCGCGTGAAATCCTTGTTGGATTGGTGGCAGTGCGTGTCGCAACAGACCTTTGGTTTGCGGAACGTCCAACCACGGTTTTTGTTGCGGTGCGCACGCTTGCCGATTGATTTCTGGAATCTTTGGCGGCAACGCGTGAAGTTATCGTTTTTGTTTGTGCGTTTCGACTGGTAGATATCGCTTCATTTTTTATCGTTTGTCTTGCAACAGCATTAGAAGTGCGTTCCGCAGCAACTGCGCCGTTAACGCACAAGAACAAAGTTGTTAAAATAAGACAATACTTCCCTAATCTCATACTTTTTAATAATAATAACAAAAATACGATATTTAAGGCAAGGGGTTTTATAAAGAAAATAAAATAAAAAAATCCACAAAATGTGGATTATTTTTTTATTGATGATTTGGAGTGCCAGTGTCGCCGGAATTTTTTCTTTCGACGAAAGTTATACGGCCCTTGTCCAAATCATATGGTGTCATTTCGACATGCACCTTTTCACCAACGTTGACCCAGATACGTGCCTTGCGCATTTTTCCGCATACTGTGGCCAATATCATGTGGCCATTTTCAAGGCGAACACGAAACATTGTGTTCGGTAATCTGTCTTCGACCACGCCAGAAAAAACAATTACATCATCTTTTGCCATTAAATAAAACCTTTATTTTACGATTTTATAATGATATTCGGCAAATAAATAAATTGCAAGAAATTTTTATCTGCTTGCAAGGTGTCATATTTTTTGATAAAATAATATAATAATGTAGGAATGTATCACAATGAAAACGATAAAAATTTTGTCATTATTGATGCTTTTGCCAAGTGTTGCATTTGGCGCAACGCGCGGCGATTCTAATGTTCGTGTGGGCGTAGTGCGTGGTTCCCAGGCGATGTCGCGAATGCCTGGTGCTGTGTTGGTTAACGCTGTACAATCTGTGTCAAATGATACAAATGATGGACAAAGTGGTACAAGTGGCGCGTCCGTGGCAGATTCAAGTGGTGAAGCTGTAAGTGTTCAATCTGTGAATACTGTTGTGGAAAGCGTTTCGGCGTCGACCGGATCGCCATCTTCGTCGGCAAATTTGTTGGCATCTGGCGATTGTCGTGATTCATATCGCAAGTGTATGGATGAATTTTGTTTGCTTGATGAAAGTCAGGGTGAACGTTGCGCATGTTCTAACAATATAAATGCTGCGAAAAGCAAGATAAATGCTATTTTGGCAATCCAAGCAGAAGCAGACAAGTTATATACCGAAGGTGTTGAACGCGAACAACTTGGGGCCAAGGTTGGGTTGGTTTTTGCTGATAATAATTCCAATAAACAAATTTCTGGTGCTGACTTTATGGCCTGGTTGGTCAGTGGCGATGAAGAATACGAAGACGAAGAAGAAGTTGGCGAAGATGTGACGATTGGTGATGATTTATATCAAATGGCGTCAAAGTTTTGTCAGGCAGAATTAGATTCTTGCGGGACCAAAGCTGAAATGGAATCAATGCTTTATTCACGTATGATAGTTCAAGATTGTAAAAATTACGATTCGTATTTGGCTGATCAAAAGACAAATGCCGAATCGAACAAGCGTGTGGCAGAATCTGCTGTGCGCAAGGCGCGCCTTGAAATGTTAGACACTACGAATAAATATAATCGTGGTGAATGTTTATTGGCGTATCGTTCGTGTATTGCGGACAAGGGCGGTTGTGGGGCTAACTTTGAAAATTGTTTGGATGCGAATTTGTTAAAGCGTCGTTCAAACGCATGTGAAAATGTTTTGAATCAATGTATGGCTGTGCGTGATTATGTCGAACAAGATTGGGCGGCCGAATCGAAAAGCGTTTTGGCAGAGGCGGCAAAATATGCTGATAAAAATGAACGCGCAACATGTTTGGCAAAGATTCAAAATTGTTTGGAAGAAGGATGTTCGACTTCTACTAATTCTGAATGTTTGAATGATGTCAATGTGGCGGCTGGTGTTTGTCCAATCATTACAGAATGCGATGCAAAAATTCCGGGAATACAATCTGTTGTTAATGACAAATTGGGGTATTTGAAAACAAAATTCTGTGAAAATGATGTTGATAAATGTTTACAAGATAAATGTGGCGTTGATTTTACAAAACCTGAATGTTTGGGTAAAAAGCCTTATGAAATCGCAGAACTTTGTCCGCAAAATATGTTCCCATCTTGCAAAGGTGCAAGTCAGTTCGACATAATTGTCCAATCTGCGCTTTTGCAAATGGATTATCAAATGGTTCAAGGTTGTGTGAATTATTTTGGTGAACAGTTAAGCAAAGTTTGTGGAACAGATATGGCGTGTTTGCCAATTGTGTCTTCGGTTTCTTCATTGACTGATGCGCCAATGACAGAACAAGAAAAAGACGAATTAAAGGCGCGTGTTGTTGCTGAATCTGATTCGGCGGTTGAACAATTTTTCAAACAATTTGAAAATGATAAAACTGTGGCGGCATGTACTGATTCACAAACTAATGCGGTGGCGGCCAAGAAAGTAAAAGAATCTTTGGGTGGCAATGTCTTCAATTCTGCAAAGTTGTTCGCAAAGATGTCTGCGGAAAATCGCAACCTGCGTGAATTGGATTCAAAGATTGCTGAATTGACGCGTACGAAAAGTTTGGAAGATGCCCGTAAAGTTTGTTTGACTACTTACAAGGCGGAAAAACCAAACACATCAAAATCAAATTACAGTTATATAAAAAGTGTTTCGTTTGAACCATCATTACGTAATTGCCATGTTTGCCGTATTCAACAGGTTTGTGAAGTTGGCGGCGAATCCAAGGCGACCGGTGCATTAAAGTCTGCGTCTGGCGGATTGGCTGCGGGGGCTTCGGCCGGGACGATGGTAAATGCCGGTTGGGGAACGGCAATCGGTGCTTTGGTTGGTGGTGTGGGTGCCGGGGTAATCGGTGGATTCAGTAGTGAAAAGAAAGAATTCTGTCAGGAAATTGAATCTTGCGAAGATATAAATATGTCTGATCAATTAGAGACTGTTGGTACAGGTTCGACTAATACTTCGAATCAAACAGGTTCAATGGTTAATACTGGAAAATTAAAAAGATAATATATGGAGAATAAACCCATGAAAAAAATATTAAAACTTGGTTTGTTTTTTGGATTGGTAATGCCTTTTGTTTGTGGTGATTCTTTTGCTGCGACAAAAACTACAACTAAAAAACAGTCGGCTATTCAAATGGGAACCAAGGTTCGCGCAAGGGTTGAAGCCAAGGGGGTTTTTAATCAAGACTGTTATGATGCATATTACAGTTGTATGGATCAATTCTGTATCGTGGATAATGAAATGGGTGGTTCTTGCAATTGCAGTGATGATGTAAAGCAATATGAAACGGCTTTATCAGAAATTAAGCAGATGTTAAGTGAGGCTGAACGTATCAGCACAGAAGAAGTTGAAAAAGTCAAAGCCGGTGCAAATGCCGATATTATTTTCAGTGGCACAAGAACTTATGATAAAAATAATAATGTGAATCAAACAACTGCTACGAAAGATAAAAATGTTGCGGGGCAATCTTTGTGGTCTTCGTTTTATGATGAAGATGAAGAAGAAGACGAAGAATTTGATTATATCGCAGACAAGACAGGTACAGAATTGTACAAGGTTGCCCAAGAATTATGTCGTGAACAAATGGACAGTTCTTGCGATAAAGATATGACGATTTTGACACAGATATATGCACGTCAAATTGTTTCTGATTGTAAAGGTTTGGCAAACAGCATAGAACAAAAACGGACAGAGGCACGGACAGCATTGGCTTCGGCGAATTCAAGTGTGCGCGCCGCATTAAAAGAAAGTTTGGAAGAATCCAATAGATACGATCGCGGAACATGTATGGTTGAATATAAAAAATGTATGAAAAGCGCGGATGCTTGTGGTTCTGATTGGGGAAATTGCGTGTTCACAATCGCGTCGGAAAATATGCAAAATAATGCTTCGACAAGTGTTGCCGGAACAAAAGTTAAAACAATCGATACTTATGATATTACTGCGTCAACAATGGAAATTTTGGAATCTAAACGTTTTATTTGTGAAAATGTTTTGGATAAATGTGTTGCTGTGCGTGATTATGTTTGGAATGACTTTTTACGCGAAGCGGCACCAACAATAAGATTGGCAGAACAGAATATTGAATCGCAAAAACGTCAATCCTGTTTGACTGATATTTCAAGTTGTATTCAAAAAGCATGCAAAGATGATATTGTTGGCAAAGGTGTTGCGACAATGGATGCTTGTCTGGCACGACCATCAATGGCACGTTCTTTCTGTAAAGTTCAAATTGAACCTTGTGAACGTATGGAACCACAAATTTGGGATTACGTAGAATCAAAGTTGGCGGCAATGCGTGTTGATGCTTGTACCAATGAAGTCAAAGAATGCTTTACGTCCGAAGACAGATGTGGTAAAGATTTTGTGAATTGTATTGGTATGGATTTCGATTACATACATGATATTTGCCCAATTGATAAATTGGTTGTGTGTAAACAATCTAATCCTGATTTCAAAATGGAAGATTTGGATTCTATGTTGATGGGATTGTATTTGAACATAGATAACAAGGCTTTGGAACAGTGTACGAATTTAGCAGAACAAAAAATGGTCGAATTGTGCGGGTCTACAACAGACTGTAATACTTTTTCATCTGACGAATATATTGGGGCTGGTTCTGTAAAGTCGCAAAAAGACGGGGCGATTTATCGTGTGACCGGTATGATTTCTTTCGGTTCTATAAAAATGGGTGATGCGATGGGAACTGTCAAAGATGGCGGCAGGGTTTTGGCACCTGGTGAAATCGGCGTTGCTGATTATATCAAACACGTCAAAGAACAAAACGCCAAAGTTCCAAACGCTGATGTGATAATTGCGAATATCGAAGAAGAATTGAATAACATCGCCGGGACAATTAACAGAACTATTTCTTTGATTGAATCCGATCAACAAATACAATATTGTATAAATGGTCGTGATTTGTCGCAGATAAGAAAAAATTCAAATGCTTCTGCAACTGTTGCACGTTTTCCAAATTTGGTAAATCAATATCGTGTTGCGATTGGTGCTTCTGCTTTGCGCAAAGCACAAGATAATTATAACAAAAAGGTGAACGAAGCGATTGCCACAGCGACGCGTGAATCTTCTGTGGATATCGCTCAATATATGTGTCAAATGATACCGTCTGGTGGTGGCACTGGTTTGGATAATGCCGAACAAACACCTTTGAATGTTCCTTATGCTATATCATATGATGTTGGCACAGGACTTGATTTGAAATCATTGACAAGTGGCGGCAAAGATATTTCGAATTTGGGTGGCGGACTTGATACTTCTTATGACAAGTCAAGAAGCAAATCCAAAGATATGTCAAGTGTCAGCGCAAGTATAACTTTGGCAGGCGCAATAGGTGGTGCCAAGAAAAAGTCTGTTGATACAAATAAAAATAACATAGGTTCTATATCTATGGATGGACTTAAAAAAGAAATCACTGCGGTATTTAATCGCGAAGACAGAATATGTCATGTTTGTACGACGATAAGTACCGAAGATTGCGAGAAATTAAAAATCAAGGCTACGAAAATTAGAAAAGATAAATGTCAAACGACTGTAAAAGAAACTTGTGAAGATATAAAAATGTAATCTTAGACCGCCCAAACGGGCGGTTTTTCATAAATATACAATAATGCCATTTGTTCCTATGTTATTTATAGGTGTTTTACTGATATAATAAATTCGTGGAAAACAAAGCAACAAATGGAGAAAATCATGAAAAAAATATCTGTGTTAACTTTGGTCGCTTTAATGCCAATTTGTGGGGCAATGGCGGGTCCTGGAAAAACTATGAATAGCGGTATGATGAACAATAATCAACCAGCAGTATGGACTGTGACAGAAATTATGTCTTTACCGGATAATACGCCTGTGGTTATGCGCGGTCGTATTACAAAAAATATGGGCAATAATATTTTCGTTTTCGAAGATGGTTCTGGAACAGTTATGTTGGAAATAGACGAAGAATCTTGGAATGGCAATACTGTTCGTGTTGATGATATCGTGACTGTTTATGGAAATGTTGACAAGGGTACAAACTATACCGAAGTTGATGTTAATTCTATTGTGAAATAAAAAATGCCCGTTTGGGCATTTTTTTATTTCTTTACGCTTTTTTTATATTTTATTTTGTGATATAATTGTGTTCATGATGAAGTTAAAAAATTCTTTGTTTTCGATATTGGTTATTATGTGCAGCGTGCCTGCGTTCGCGGGTTGGGAATATGATGGGTATTATATTGATGATGCCTATTATGAAGAAGATGATACGCGTTTTGTTATCGGGTTCCGTGGTGGTTTGTCATGGGGACATGCAAAGATGCAAAATGATGTTGGTAATTTAGAGGGCTCTTATGTATACGAAGAAGCAACAGGTTCAATAATATCTTCGTTGGCATGGGTTGCCGCTGGTTCCCCAGAAGAAGGTTATTTGTCTGCCGGGGTGGGCGATATATCAACTTTGCCGGTTAATAAAGATTTTTCAAAGTTTGCTTTTACTGCGGGGGCAAGTGTTGGTTTGACAATTCCTTATCATCCGCGTTGGCGTTTAGAGGCAGGGTATGACCATATTGCCGAAACAGATTACAATGAAATACCTTTGTTTTCTGGTGATTTATCTTTGACTGGTGGTGAGATAGGGGATGCTGTATTTCATGTTTCAAGTGGTGGCGCAACATCTACTATTTCTACGGATGTAATATCTGCGATGATGTTTTATGATTTTTTTGACGGCTCGCAAAAGCCTTTGAATACATTTGTCCCATACATTGGTTTGGGTGTTGGGTATGCGACATCAAAAACTACTTTGAAATTGGCTGATATTTATGGTGATTTGTCATCAGATTCGAATTTACAAAATTATGGGACTTTGGATGAAAATGATGTGATTCAATTTGAACCGCCAACCGATAAAACAAAGTTTCCTTCGTCTGAAAATATCGCGGCGATTGGTGCAATTGGTGCGTCATATGGTATTGCGAAATATACTTACCTTGATTTTGGCGCGCGCGTTATGTACATTCCAAAAATAACATGGGAATTGGTTAACAGTGATGGTTCGCAACATCGTGAATGGTTCAGTGCAAAAAATATGCTGTATACTGATTTGACTGTTGGTTTGCGATTTGAATTCTAATGTTTTTTTGCTTATGGTTCGTTGAACAATCGCGCCGGGTCTATGGAATTTTTTCCACGTCTTACCTCTAAATACATTTCTGGTTTGTTTTCGTTCATACGACCGATTGGTTCGCCGGCCAAAACTTCTTGGCCGACCAAAGCATCGATTTCGCCCATATTTGTCATAACTGTATTATAACCATTTTTGTGCGACATAATTATAACCTTGCCAAAGCCACGGAAAGAATCAGCAAATTTTACAACGCCATCAGCCGGTGCCATAACAAGTGCGTTTCCACGTGTGCGTATGCGCCAACCGTCTGATTTAAGTCCAAGCGCAGTTTTTTCGCCATATCGTACGACCAATTTTCCCTTTACCGGAACATTTAATTTACGCTTTGAAAACTTAGAATCAGTCGACATTTCCGAAGAACCAACCCCGGCAGACAATTCAGAAATATTTTTTGCCGCCGCAGATAATTTTTTCAATTTATTTTGAATTTCAATTTGTTGGTTTTTAAGTTTTGTATTTTGCGCAGAACGCGTTTTTAACAACTTGTCCAATTCTTTTTTTTCATTTGTATATTTTTTTGCACTGCGGTCCAATTTTTCTTTTTCAATAGAGCGTGCCGCATGAATTTTATCAAGTTCTTTTAATTTATTTGTTGCGTCCACGATTTCATCATCAAATTGATTTGCCGCCGCCGCCAATATTGCCGAAGTCAAAACATAATCATGCATTGTTTTTGTATCAAAGTTGGGGTGCGCAGCGATAAACAGCATACCTGCGGTTGCATCCGCAATGCTGTCATAATTTTTTTCCAATTCGGCATTTATCTTGTCGCGCTGTTTATCAAGTTCAGCGATGCGCCGGCTAAGTTCGCCGCGTTGTTCTTCCAAGTCGCTGACCTTGTCAGCGGTTTTTACCAACTGTTTTTTTGTCTTTTCAACATCGCGATTTGAAGTCTGTAATTGCTGTTCAATTTGTTTGTTTTTTTGTTCTGTTTGTTTAATTTGACTTTGAATTTTGGACAATTCGTTATTTGCCCCAATCGCCGGCGAAAGGGAAAAAACAAGCATAAATACCAATAAAAATATTTTATTCTTGAACATTTCAAATGTTATTCTAGTAAAAAATAGATGGTTTGTGAATTGAAAAAATTATGCTATAATATGGCTGAAAATGTTACTTAAAAGGTTGATAAATATGGACAGTAAGGCAAAACAAATACGCAAAGCAATTGATGATATGGCAAAGAAAGAAATTACCCTGTATCATATAATTCCGCAAATTAATAAAAATCAATTCGCCGAAATTCAAAAAAGTGGTTATTTCGAACCATCTAAAAATGCGTTGGGTGGTCAAAGCGATGGGTATTACTTTTTTACTACGCGCCAAGGCGCAGAACATCACATAAAAACAAATAAAGATTTATGGAATCTTGGCAGTGATAATCATGCCTTTATCGCTGAATCTGTAGTGGATTTAAGTTCTGTGAAATATCCAAATTGGAAACTTGATTACGAAGCAATGCAAGATTTTTTGTTTGATATGATTTATGATGCTGCGTCAAAACAAAATATACGTGTTAATAATGTTGAATTCAGGGCAGGGGATGATAAAAAATTAATTATTTTTGTTGGTGGTAAATTTTCAAAAATAAAAAGTTTTAGTGCGAATAAACATTCTGGATTAATAGAACAAGTTGCTGATTTTTTATATCATCATGATAAACAATTTCAACGTTCTTATGATAATTTATTGATGGATGTTTTTATGGGCAAAGGCGAAAACCAAGAATTGTACGCTGTGAAAACAAAAGAAAAACAAAAAATTACAAAGATAACAGAAATAGAAAAAGATTTAGAAACGCCAAAAACAACACAATCACAAACTGATAAATTTTTTGCGCGTTATGGTCGCAAAGGACGTGCATAAAAAGCGGAATACGTTCTTGTTGTAAATTAAGCGCATTTTTCATAAAATGTTTTTGTTGGTTGGAGGAAAAGAGAACAATCCAAAAAGATTAATTCTTGAAAAGCTTATTTTAGTATTTCGCGCCCTCCAACCACCTTCCTTAATTATTAATTTGTTGGGGTAAAAACGGCGGCGCGAAAGGCCGAATTCCCACGGACGTCGCGCGCGCAGACCGTCGCACAGTAGGACGCGCAATTGGACGCGGACCCGCGGTCGCGGTAGAACACCCAAGCAAGGGACGACAAAGGCCTTTGTATCGTACTTTGGTTCGTTGCCTTATAACCTGTTGCCTGACACCAGCAATATTTCTTTTCCTCTCCGGTATGCTGACTGTCATATGCGTTCATTTCATCTAATGTCGCAACATATTCGCTTCTGTTCGCTGTTGGCCATGTATAACTGTAATGATTGCCCGGCTTCGCCGTACAGTGTGCCATACCGTACACTGTGCCGTTTGCGAACGGCTGTTTCCATTCGTATTGCTGTAATTCGGTAAACTCACTCATATTACATATGTCATATCCGTAATGATCTGCCGAATCATAATAATAACAATAATCCCTATGATTACTTAGATTTTCGCCTTTACCATATGATATACCTTCCGCACTACCCAATGACAATGTACTGAATTCTACCTTTGGACTTACTGTCCATCCCGTAAATGTATAGCCTGTTCTGCTTGGGTTTGTTGGACGCGTTAATCCGCCCGCGTATTGACAATCATCAATCGCATCTGTTGGGTTTATTTTGGTGTAGTTGCTGTACCAAGATAATTGAACCGTGTTCGCTTCCCATTGTGCTTGTAAATTCGCTGTACCTTCATAACGATGCAATGTCGGTTCGACGCATTGTGCGGTTGTTGCCGAAGATGAAATGTCGGCCCCTGATGCTGTGTTTACACATATCATAGTTAACGCAGAAAACAAAAACAGTTTTTTCATATTGTCATTCCCTCTTTTTTCCAAATGGCAACCACCCTGAAAAAAATCGGGCGGTTGGAGGTTCATAACAATTCAAGTGAAATTGCGCGCTTATTTTGATATATCGCGCCCTCCAACCATGACGTGTTGGAGATATATTAACGTCTATATCCAAAGACGCACTTGATTCAGGTTATGAAGCCTCATCAAAGAAAAACTTCCTTTGACTGGATTATTATAACAGATTTTTTTTTACAAAAAAAGTAAAAAATCGTGTTGCGGAAAAATTCTTTTTTTATTATGCTGAGATCGTCGATGTTTATTTTTTAAAAGGAAAGGTTTTTTATTATGTTAAAGAAAATATTTTTGATTTTTGTTTTGATGTGCCCGATTGTTGCTGATGCCGCGCAAAAAACAAAAAAAGAAGAACCTATTGTTCATTTGACTGATGAACAAATTTACGAAGAATTGAAAAAATTGGCGTTGGTTTTTGAAACTGCACGTGATAAATTTGTAGAAGAGGCTGATGAACGCAAAATGTTAGAAGGCGCGATGAATGGTATGTTGGCCGCTTTGGATCCGCATTCTTCATATTTATCTAAAGATGATTTCAAAGAATTTAATGACAAATCCCAGGGTGAATTTGGTGGACTGGGGATTCAAATAACAAGCGACAAAGGTGCGATTCGTGTCATTTCGCCAATTGATGATACACCGGCGGCACGTGCGGGGATTGCTGCGGGTGATTACATTACACATATTGACGGCGAACAGGTTTTTGATATGAACCTTAATCAGGCTGTGAAAAAGATGAAGGGTAAACCGGGGACCAAGGTTAAATTGACCGTCGTTCATGATGGCGGTGAACCAAAGGAAATAACATTAAAGCGCGCTATTATTAAGGTAAAGTCTGTAAAGTTCAGCGAAAAGGCTGATAATGCTGCGATGGATGATGACAAATTGCCAAAGATTGGGTATTTGCGTATTTCTGATTTTGGCGCAACTACGGCTAAAGAATTAAAAGACGCAATCAAAGATTTGGAAAAAAAGAAAGTGGTGGGATATGTTCTTGATTTGCGTAATAATCCTGGCGGATATTTGGTGGCTGCGGTTGATGTGTCTGACGCGTTCTTGGACGGTGGCGAAATTGTTTCTACGCGTGGCCGGGACAAGGCTGATATAGAACGTATGTTCGCTAAATCTGGTGATTTGATTAATGGCAAACCTGTGGTGGTATTGATTAATCATGGGTCGGCGTCAGCATCAGAAATTGTGGCGGGCGCATTGCAAGATAATGGACGCGCCATTGTTATGGGATCGCAAAGTTTCGGTAAAGGTTCTGTGCAACAGCAAAAAGCTTTGGGTGATGGGTCGGCGATACATATAACTATTGCGCGCTATTACACACCAAGTGGTCGTTCAATTCAAAACGAAGGTATTACACCTGATATCGAAGTATTACAAAGCAAGATTGAAACCATAGAGAAAAAGGAATCTTTATTTACAGAAGCAACATTTAATAATTCGCTTAAAAACGATGCTTCAAAGAAAAAAGACGGGGCCAAGAAAAAAGATTCCAAGAAAGACAGCAAAAGCGATGATGACGAAGATATTGATTATCTGTCGTTAACTGATGAAGAAAAAGACGCGCGTGATTATCAATTACAACGCGCAATGGATATGGTGCGCGCGCTGTCCAAGGTTGGGAAAAAGAATCTTGAAAAAGTAGAAGATGCCCCAAATGCAGATGCGAAAAAAGATTCTGAAAAACCAACTGAGAAAAAGACAGAAAAAGAATCCAAGAAATAAAAAAATAACAGGGCAAAAGCCCTGTTGTTTTTTATCTTTGTATTTGTCTTAATTCTTTAACGTCGTTCACAAATCGGCCATCGTTTGTGATAACCCAATCACAAATACCTTTTTCAAGACATTGTTCAGCATTCAAAAGACCAGAACCTTCGATATTGTAATACTGATTTATTTCGTCTTTTTTTAAATTTGTTCTGTTTAAGTATATTGCGCTGGTTGTATCTATGGCCCTGTTAAAATCTATGTTTATATAATCCAATTCGCTTGGATGTTTCATAGTTGTTGTAGATGTGCCATAATGAATCACTTGATAAGCGTGTTGCGCCATATATCTATAACCTTTGGTACCGGATACAGCAATCATACTTGCACAAGAATCAGCGTGTGCGATATTGTGTGTTCTTATGATTGCGCCTTTGGCTCTTGCCTGGTCAAACAAACTTAGCAATGAAAAAGTTTGCGAGTGGTTGCCACCGTTAGAATTTATATAAACATTTAATACAGGTATATGTTCAGGAATAATTTCTGTTGGTTTATATAATGTATCTTCTGCCTGCTTTGCATTTATAATAAACACTGTGGAATCGGTGGAAGTTTTAATTTTTTGTGTTTTATAAAACGTATCGTCCCGCTTTTGAAAAGGTAAATTATTCAACCACTGTGTTAATTGTATAATTAAACCATTTGTTGTTTCAGCGTTTATATTTGTTAAAATGAAAACATTATTATCTTCCATTATGTTTTCTAAATCTTTTGCCATGAATATTTCCTTTTGGATTATTTATGTTTTTGTTGCCGGTGTGCTTTTTTATCTTGTCTGATTTCTTTTGAAATCCAAAGCAGTACGGATTATGTTAAATGCGCCCTTGGTATAAACGCAAATATCGTCGTCTGTGATTTCTTCTTCTTTTGGATTTATGATGCCCTTTGAAGAAATACATGCGCGACGGTCAATAAAAATAGTCTTTGCCAAATCTAAGATATTATTAGTCATGGTTAACTCTTTTTTTGTTTGTTATGTGTATAATATAATACAAAACAGTGATTTGTCAATCGTTTTTGTTCTTTTTGTGTTGTGTGAAACATTTTTATTTGGTGTGTTTTTTTGTATTGCCATTAATATCTAAAAGGTGTAGTATAGCCGCAAGAAATTATTAATTAAGATTTTGGGAAAGAAAAAATGTCAAAATTGATTGTTGATGGGAATTGGGCGGCGGCTGATGTCGCGTACAGATGTGTTGATTGCGCGGCGATTTATCCAATCACGCCAAGTAGTACTATGGGTGAACTTGCTGACGAGTGGTCGTTTCAGCATAAGAAAAATATCTGGGGCGTTGTTCCAGAAATCATAGAAATGCAATCAGAGGCTGGTGCGGCCGGCGCGCTTCATGGTGCTTTACAGATGGGGGCATTGGCGACAACTTTTACTGCGTCCCAGGGATTGCTTCTTATGATTCCAAATATGTATAAAATTGCGGGCGAACAGACGCCGTTTGTTATGCATGTTGCGGCGCGTGCGCTGGCGACGCATGCTTTGTCAATATTTGGCGATCATGGCGATGTTATGGCGGTGCGTAATACTGGTTTTGCGATGCTTTCTTCGCACAGTGTTCAATCTGCTCACGATATGGCGGCGATTGCGCATGCGGCAACTTTGCGTTCGCGCGTTCCGTTTGTACACTTTTTTGACGGATTTAGGACAAGCCACGAAGAATCTGCGCTTGTTCGTATCGAAGATGATGTTTTGCGCGAAATGTTGCCTGATGATTTGATTATGGAAAACAGGGCGCGTGGTATGAATCCTGATAATCCCAAAATTCGTGGAACTGCGCAAAATCCTGATGTTTATTTCCAGGGACGTGAAGCATCTAATCCTCTTTATTCCGCGGTGCCTGAAATTGTTCAATGTGAAATGGATAAATTCGCAAAATTAACCGGGCGAAAATACAATATCGTTGATTACATTGGTGATAAAAAAGCAAAGTATGTTATCGTTGCCATGGGATCAAGTACTGATACGATTGAAGAAACTTTGGAATTTTTACCAAAGGGTGTTGGTTTAATTCGTATTCATTTATTTAATCCTTTTCCTGTTGATGCTTTTAAGAAAGCATTACCAAAAACAGTTGAACAAATTGCTGTATTGGATCGAACGAAAGAAGCAGGAAGCATTGGTGAACCACTTTACCAAAATGTGCGCAATATTGTTGATTCGAAAATATCTGTGTTTGGTGGCCGCTATGGTTTGGGGTCCAAAGAATTTAAGCCGCGCGATGTTAAGGCTGTTGTTGAATATATGATGTGTGGAAAATTGCATCATAATTTCACAGTTGGAATTATTGATGATTTATCGAATTTGTCATTGGATACAGATAAAACATTTACCATTGAATCCAAAGATGTCAAAACTGCTGTGTTGTATGGAATTGGCAGTGATGGCACAGTTGGTGCTGTTAAAAATATTGTAAAAATAGTTGGTGAAAATTCCGATCTTTATCCACAATCTTATGCTGTGTATGATTCGAAAAAGTCTGGTGGAATAACTCAATCGCACATAAGGTTTTCGAACAAGCCGATTAAAAGTGAATACCTTGTTGAAAGTGCTGATTTTATCTGTGTATCTAATTTTATGATTGCGCAAAGGTTTGATATATTTGGTTCTTTGCGTGCCGGCGGTACAGTGATGATAAATACTTCGTTGAATCCGGATGAAGCATTTATGAATCTTCCGCGTGAAGCCCAAGAACATTTGATACGACTTCGTGCGAATTTGTATTTCTTGGATGCGAATGCGGCTGCGATGGAATTGGGACTTGGGAATCGAATTAATACATTTATAATGTTGAATTTCTTTAATTTAACAAAGGTTATTGACCCAACAGTTGCCAAAGACGCGGCCAAGGTTGCGATTGAAAAAACTTACAAGAAAAAAGGTATGGATGTTGTCGCGGCGAATTGGGCGGCTGTGGATCGTGCGGAATCTTATTTGAAAAAGTTTGATTTACCATCCAGCATATCTGAATTTGCGCCGGACTTTATACCGGCAATGACGAACGATGCGCCTGCGGAAATTGCGGGTACGCTTGGTGAAATGGCTGCGGGTCGTGGCGACGATATACCTGTATCGCGTTTTCGTGTTGGTGGAACATTTGGTGCGGGTGAATATCCTGTGGGGACTTCGCGTTATGAAAAGCGTGCGATTGCGAATCGCGTTGCGACATGTGATTTGACTAAGTGTATTCAGTGCGGCAAATGTTCGATGCTTTGTCCACATGGGGCAATCCGGATTAAGGTTATGAATGCCGAAGAAATGGCCAAGGCGCACGCCCGTGGCATCACAGTTGTTCCAATGAAAACACCGGAATTAGGGCCTGATTTATATTATACTTTGAACATATCGCCATCTGATTGTACAGGTTGTGGATTGTGTATGAAGAATTGTCCTGTATCTGCGATTTCAATGATACCTTTATCAGATGGGATTAAGGATCAAGCGGCATTTAACGCGTCGTTATCAATTCCAGATTTTGACAAGACAAAGTTGAATTTGAATATACCAAAGCATGTTGAATTATTGCCACATTACTTTGAATTTCCAGGGGCGTGCGCTGGCTGTGGCGAAACCCCGTACATAAGGTTGATGGCGCAGTTATTCGGCGATAAAATGGTTGTTGCGAACGCCACAGGATGTTCTTCGATTTACGGTGGAAATTTGCCAACAACACCATGGTGTGCGGATGCGAACGGTCGCGGCCCGGCATGGTCTAATTCTTTGTTCGAAGACAATGCAGAATATGGTTTGGGTATGCGTATTGCGATGAACCAGCGCAGGTCTGCTTTGCGTTCTGTTTTGTTTGAGTTAGGGTTGGACGGCGTTGAAAAAATGCTTGGTGAAACTGATACCGCTGCCCAGCGCAAGGTTCAACAAGAATTACGCGATAAATTGTCAAAGATGGACGGCCCACGTGCAAGATACGCGGAAAGTCTGTTGGATGTTGTTGTGGAAAAATCAGTATGGATTGTTGGGGGCGACGGTTGGGCGTATGACATTGGATACGGTGGCGTTGACCATATTTTACACAGTGGTGAAAATGTGAATATTCTTGTTTTGGATACAGAAGGGTATTCGAACACTGGCGGGCAACAATCTAAATCTACGCCATTTGGCGCGTCTATGAAATTTGCGATTGGTGGCAAAGAACATGCCAAAAAAGATTTGGGTTTAATTGCAATGATGTCCGGTGCTTACGTTGCCCAGATTGCTTTGGGTGCGAACCAGGCCCAGGCGATTCGCGCTTTTCAAGAGGCGGCGGCATTTCACGGTCCATCGATAATATTGGCATATGCGCCATGTATCGCGCATGGATTTGCGCTGCAAAACGGTGTGGAACATCAAACTAATTTGGTGAATACAGGTGCATGGCCGCTTTATAGATTTAATCCGTCTTTGATTGCGAATGGGCAAAATCCATTGACTATGGATTCGCGCACTGAAACGCCATTACCATTGGAAGAATTTATGAAAAGCGAAACGCGTTTTGCTGCGGCGCGTTCTGTCAATCCAAACTTTGATAAATTGGTTGACGCGGCCAAGGCTAATAACTTATACAAAACCGAATTGAAACAGCATATTGCGAATTTTGCTGTGAAAATTAACAAGGATTAACAAAAGGGTATGTCGTGATGAAAAAACTGTTTATTGTCCCAGCATTAATTTTATTATCGGCGTGTACTTTCCAGACCAAGCATCGCGGTTATGTATTTCCTGACGACTTGGAAACAAAGGTTGCGAACATAAAAACGACATCGCAATTACAGAATGAAATTGGCGATCCGCAAACGCGCACGATTTATGGTGATGAGGTTTGGGTTTATTTAAGTGCGGATGAAAACCTGCATGGGCCATTTCCAACGACTTATGATAATAAGACAGTATTGTTGGCATGGGTAAAGAACGGCCGCGTGACAAAGACCCAAATTTTGCGTGATAAAGATTTGCCAGATGTGAAAATTGCGGACGGTGAAACAGAAATTCCGGCGGCAATCGAACTTAACGCATTGGAAGAATTGTTCAACAATATTGGGCGTTTTTCACCTGCGGGATTGGGCCAATAATTTTTTCGTCAAAAATTTGTCTTTTGATATTTTTGTGTTATAATAAGCATATAAAAGATAATGGCAAACGCTAAAAGGTGGCATTAATGGCGGCTAAAAAATTAGATTTCAAGACAGGGCAATACGTTGTTTATCCGACCCAGGGTGTGGGTAAGTTATTACGTGTTGAAGAACAAACGATTGGCGATCAAAAAATCAAAATGATGGTGATTGACTTTGAACGCAACCACATGACATTGCGTGTGCCGATTGAAAGGGCGGAAATATCCGGCCTGCGCCCATTGACAAGTGTGCGCAAATTGGACGAAGCAATTAATGTGGCCAAGGGTAAGGCTGGTGCCAAACGTATGATTTGGGCGCGTCGTGCTGCGCAATACGAAGAAAACATAAATTCGGGCGACCCAATGAAATTGGCAGAAGTGGTTCGTGATTTACAGCGTCGCACTGCGACTGATACGATGACGTTTTCTGCGCGCCAGTTATATTTGCGTGCGCTTGAACGTATGGCGCAAGAATTTGCTATTTTACACAAGATGGATTTAGAGGCGGCATCAGAAAAAATCGAAGACATCTTGGGCGTGCCAAAGGAAATAGACCTTAACGCAACGGATGAAGAAGAAGAGGCTGATGAAACCGACGAAGAATAAATTTGCGCGTCATTGAAAAATGGCGCGTTTTTTTCTTGTATTTATTAAAAAATTTCGCAATGATTCAATCATAGTACAAACAAAGGAAGAAAAAATGGCAGGCAGTATAAATAAAGTGATATTGGTTGGTAATATCGGTCAAGAACCCCAGGTTCGTTCTATGCAATCTGGGCAAAAGGTTGTATCTTTTTCATTGGCTACATCGGACAGATGGCGCGACCGTCAAACTGGCGAACAAAAGGAACAAACAGAATGGCATCGTGTTGTGATATTTGCCCCAAATTTGGTAGAAGTTGCTGAACGTATGTTGCAAAAGGGGACCAAGTTATATATCGAAGGTTCGTTGCGCACACGTAAATGGCAAAATCAGCAGGGCGCCGACACCTATACGACAGAGGTGGTATTAAACCCATTCACAGGACAAATGATAATCTTGTCTGGGGCCAAGGCAATGGGCGAAGGTGGGATGGATTCTGCACCTGCTGCGGCCGCGCCGCGTGAAGAAGTTAATATCGAAGACATCGCCGACGATATTCCATTCTAATGAACAGGGCTTTAATGTTAAAAAACCGCTTCGGCGGTTTTTTTTAACCCCCCTCACCGCAAGCGGTTCCCTCCCCCGATGGGGGAGAATTGCACCGCAACACCTGAGAGCAAAATTCTCCCCCCTGGGGGGAGTACCCCGGAACGGGGGGTGGGGGGTGTTCTCCCCCTGTGGGGGAGGGGACCGCTTGCGGTGAGGGGGGTTAAACTTTTTTTAATTTTTTTTCAAAAAAACTTTTTTTTAGGTAAAAAATGTGATATAGTATGCACATAAGAAAAACCTGAGAGTGAGGGGAAAAAATGAGAAACCTGGGAAAAATACTGAAAAGTAAGTCATTGTTAATGACGGTTGTAATGACGGCCGTAGTGTCTGTTTTTGCGTCAAATAACGCATGCGCAACGACTGATATCGAATCGGATGCAACGACAGCGCAATGTGTCGAACCAACGTTGCATAGATATGAAGGCACCGCGAATTTACAGGCACAATGGGAAGCGAATACCGTTCCCCTTCGTTGGTACAACAACCATACATTAATAGCATTGGCAGCGAACGATTCTGCGAATGATTGTGATTACAGCGGTTCATTAGATACCCCAACAAACCCAAGCAGAACAGGCTACACATTCGCAGGTTGGACAGTAAATAGTCAAATGAATTTCAGTCAACTTGACACAAGTATCCAGGGTACGGACCGTATCGCAAAGGGCATTAACGGAACAGCACCAATATGTTGGCGTGATAATACGCCGAACAATGCCGGTGCGACGGAAGAATCATGCACAAAAGATTATTATACGGAATTAAACCCACACGAATGGAAAGTGCATTTCAGTTATGGCGATGTATACGGCATGGCGAAATGCAGCAACACAACTGGCACATACGCAGTGGCAGGCACACCAAGTGATACCAATGGACAATATTGTTGGTGCAAAGCCACCACCTATAAACCATTGAACCAAAGCACAGTATACAGGCCTTTGTCGTCCCTTGCTTGGGTGTTCTACGCCGACCGCGGGTCCGCGTCCGGTTGCGCGTACGCCTGTGCGACGAACTGCGCGGACAACGTCCGCGGGGATTCGGCCTTTCGCGCCGCCGTTTTTGCGGGGTCTGGCAGCTAGGGATTCCTAGCCCCGGAATAAACCGCGCATAAAATAGAAAAAACGTGCCGGCAGGCACAGCCAGGCAGTATTGCTCTGCCTGCCCCCCAGCGAAGCGGCGAAGGGGGGCAGGCCGCCGCTCTGGCCGCCTCTAAGGCGGCCCACGTTTTTTTGATTCGAATTTTGCTCACACTTCCAGATAGCGAATTCCCCCCGCCCTTGGGCGGGGGTCGCGTATATTTTAGGTGGTGGGAGAATACCCCCCACGCCACTACGTGGCCCTCTCCCCCGATGGGGGAGAATTGCCCCGCGACACCTGAGACTAAATTCTCCCCCTTGGGGGGAGTACCCCGGCACGGGGGGAGGGGGGTGCGAAAAAACGGAGTTCGTTGTTTAACCCCCCTCACCACTACGTGGTTCCCTCCCCCGATGGGGGAGAATTACTGCAACTTTTTACGAAATTTGTCGCGTCTTTAACCCCCCTCCGGCTTCGCCGCACTCCCCCAGTGGGGGAGAATTACTCCGCAACACCTGAGACCAAATTCTCCCCCTTGGGGGGAGTACCCCGGTACGGGGGGAGGGGGGTAAAGCGCCGCCCAAAAAATTTTTAAACAATCAAGATTTTTTTCCTTTACATTTATTTTTACTTATGCAATTCTTTCTCTAAAGAGTGATTTTTTAGTTGTGTGCTTGTAATCGTAGCATATAATCAAAAAATCTAACTGGGAGTGGATTTTTTGGGTCTGATTCCCCTAACGGAATTAGGTACCATAGCCGTAACGGTTGGGGTCGGTTTGCCGCCTTTGTCGTCCCTTGCTTAGGTGTTCAACAACGACAACGGGTCCGCGTCCAATTGCGCGAACAACTGTGCGACGAACTGCGCGAACAACGTCCGCAGGAATTCGGCCTTTCGCGCCGCCGTTTTTGCGGGGTCTGGCTCCTTTTGGGAAAAAGTTTTGCTAACCTGCAGGACAAGTGTAAAGACACTTTTCAGATGTGAAAGAATCATCTGTTTTTACACCTTTTGAGCAATAGGTGGGGCTATGTGACCTGTTTCGAACGTAGTCGCGTTCTTACAAATACAAAACGCAGGGGGTGTCTGGGCTGGTAGGGGATGCGTCTTTCGAACGTCCGGGACACCCAATTTTAACTCTCAACAAAAAAGGATTTCATTTGAGATTAGATGAAATTAACCTTATACACAAAGAAAATTGTGAGGCATTTTCTGATTTCGCCCAGTCGCGGTTGCCAATGCCTGGTATAAAAAAACGTATTTCCCAGATTTTGGAAAAAGAAATTCTTATTGTTGATTTTAGAATTATGGAATCAAAGCACAGACAAAATTCTATGTGCTTGCAGATTCAATTCGTTTTGGATAATGAAGTTTGTGTCGCTTTTACGGGCAGTTCTGTTCTGCTTGACCAAATTAATTATGCCCAAGATAAAATCCCTTTTAGAACCAAGATATTAAAAATAGATAATTATTATACTTTATCATGAAAACTTATAAAAATCTCTGGGACAAATTTATATCCATGGAGAATTTAGAACTTGCCGCGAAAAAGGCGGTCAAGTCAAAGAAAAATAAAAAAGACGTTAGAAAATTTTTAAGAGATAAAACTGAATTACTTAAAAAATTACAGCAAGATTTAATAAACGGCAAATTTAATACTTCCCCATACAGAATACGAACTATCTTCGAACCAAAAAAACGCGATATTTATATTTTGCCGCTTTATCCGGATCATGTTGTTCATCACGCTCTTATTAATATTCTTGGGCCAATTTGGCAATCTACTTTTATCAATGATTCGTATGCGTGTATTCCGGGACGCGGGTTGCACAGTGCTTCGAAACGCGTGATGCAATTCGTTCGTAGGTACAAGTATGTTTTACAATGTGATATTAAAAAATTTTATCCGTCTGTGAATCACAAAATTATGTTCAAGATTATCAAAAAGAAAGTCAAAGATGACAGGTTGCTTGCAGTATTACAAAATATTATTTTTTCTTGTGGAAATGGCAGAAATTTACCAATTGGAAATTTGACTTCACAATGGATGGGCAATGTTTATATGAACGAAGCGGATCATTTCATCAAAGAACAATTACATTGTCGTGCTTATATCAGGTACTGTGATGATTTTTTGATTTTTTCGGATGACAAGGCATGGCTGCACAAGTGTAAAAAAGACATAGAAGAATTTTTGATGAACAATCTTAATCTTATTTTTTCTAAATCTTCTGTGTTCCCGGTTTCGCGTGGGGTTTCTTTCCTTGGGTACAGGCATTTTAGAAAATTTATTCTTTTGCGAAAACACAGTGCGAAAAAAATCTTTCGATGTCTTTTCTTTATCGTACTTAATCGCGATCTTAGTGAACGGTCTGTATGTCGGCTTGCAGCGTGGCATGGTTGGATAAAGTGGTCGTGCAGTTATAATCTTAAAAAGTGTATGCGGAAAATGTTAGCGCCTGTGAATCCACTTATGGATGATTTCATTTATGAAAGGTTTGTAATGTTAGATCCTGAATAAAAAAACCGCCCGTTTGGGCGGTGCTTTTTTATGATAACTTGTGAATAACCAAACCACTGCGTAATTTTGGTTCAAACCAAGTTGTCTTTGGTGGCATGATGTTGCCTGTGTCTGCGATGTCAATGATTTGGCGCATCGTCACAGGGTAAAGCGCAAACGCAACCGCCATTTCGCCAGAATCTACGCGTTTTTGTAATTCGCCAAGGCCGCGGATGCCGCCGACAAAGTCAATGCGTTTACTTGTGCGCAAGTCGCCAAGATTCAAGATTTTATCAAAGACCAAATTTGACAATACTGTGACGTCCAATACGCCGATTGGGTCGTTGTCGTTGTATGTGCCTGGTTTCGCAGTTAATGAATACCATTTTCCACCAAGGTACATCGCAAAGTTATGCAATTTATTTGGGTGATAGATTGCCGGGCCCATTTCAACAACATCAAATGATTCACGCAATTTGTCGATGAATTCCGATTCGCTAAGGCCGTTCAAATCTTTGACAACGCGGTTGTAATCAATCACATGCAATTGGCTTTCTGGGAATATCACAGCAAGAAAATAGTTATATTCTTCGTTGCCTGTATGATTTGGATTTTGTTCGCGTTTTTCAGCGCCGACACGCGCCGCCGCTGCTGTTCTGTGGTGACCGTCCGCAACGTAAAACGCAGGAACTTTGGCAAAGATTTCTGTGATGCGTGCGTTTGTTGCGTCGTCGTCAATCTTCCAAAATGTGTGGCCAAAGCCATCAGCTGCGACAAAGTCATATTCTGGTTCGTGATTTTTTATCCAATTCGCAACAAGGTCGTTCATTTCAGCAACGTCTGGATACGCAAAAAACACAGGTTCCAAATTCGCATCTTGAATGCGAACGTGAATCATACGATCGTCTTCTTTTTCTTTGCGTGTCAATTCGTGTTTCTTAATCTTGCCGGTCATATAGTCGTCGACGTTCGCAGCCGCAACCAAACCGTACTGGGTACGACCATCCATAGTTTGCGCATAGATGTAATACATTTCTTTGTCGTCTTGGGTCAACCAGCCGCGTTCTTGCCATTTTTGAAAGTTTTCAACTGCTTTGTCGTATGTCTTTTGTTCGTGTTCGTCGGCAATTGGATCAAAATCAATTTCTGGTTTTATAATGTGAAGTAATGATTTTTCACCAGCCTCTGCCTTGGCTTCGACAGAATTTAATACGTCGTATGGACGCGAAGCAACTTCTTTGACTAAATCTTGTGGCGGGCGGACCCCGGCAAATGGTTTGATTTTCATAATTTTTCCTTTTTTTGTTTCTTTATACAGCCCTGGCATTATAACACAAAAAAAATAGTTTTCCATCTTTGTTGACTGATTTTTATAAAAATGCAAAAATGTAGGTATGAAAAAGTTATTAATGTGTCTTGTGTTGGTCGGATGTGCCGGGGCAGGGTGGACGCCGCCTTTGGATTTTCAATATGTGCCAATTAAAACAGATACTTTTCAAATCGCAACTTGGCAAAAGATAAATAATCCAGGCGGTAAAACTTTGCACGTTTATTTCGAAGGCGATGGAAATGCTTTTGATGCGTATGGATGGCCAACAGATAATCCTATGCCGCGGGGGACTTTGGTACGCGATTTGGCCGCAAAAGATTCTTTTGAAAATGTTGTTTATATCGCACGGCCTTGCCAATTCATAATGGATGAAAATTGTTCTGGGGCTGATTGGACAAACGGGCGTTTTTCACAAAAAGTTATAAAAGCCGAAAGCCAGGCTTTATCAAAAATCGCGCGTGGGAAAAGTTTGGTTTTGATTGGGTATTCTGGGGGCGCAATGGTGTCTGGATTAATTATCAAACAAAATCCAAAACTGAGTGTTGATAAGTGGATTACGATTGCGGGTGTTTTGAATCATGAAAAATGGACAAACTATTTCGGGGATGAACCTTTGACTGGGTCATTAAATATGGAAACTTTGCCAAATGTTTCACAAACTCATTTTGTGGGTGGACGTGATAAAGTTGTTCCATACGAATTGGCAAAAACTTGGGCAGATGAACAGAATATAAAACTTGTTCCTGCCGCAACCCACGGCGATTTCAGGGATTTGAAAATATTTGATTGAAAAAGCAAATAATATATATATAATGTGCCTTTGAATTGGGGTATAGTTTAATGGTAGAACAGCAGACTCTGACTCTGTATATCGCGGTTCGAGTCCGTGTACCCCAACCACACTTCGCGTCTGCGACGCTTCGTGTGGCAGGCCACGCGGACGGAGCAGTTATCACGAAGTAGTGTCACACGAAGTTTTAACGAAGTGTGACAAAATAGAGAATCAAATGTTTTATGTTTATCTTATAAAAAGTATTTATAATCCAGAACAAAAATATATTGGTCAAACTGATGATTTGAAAAAGCGGTTGAAGCAACATAATGCTGGATATTCGATACATACAGCAAAATATAGACCTTGGGTTTTGGTAAATTATATTGCATTTACTTCAAAAGATGCTGCATTAGAATTTGAACAATATCTTAAAACCGGTTCAGGATACGCGTTTGCAAAAAGGCATTTTTGGAAATAGTTCATCAAGGCACCGTGTACCCCAACCACACTTGACAATGCTTGGATTGAAAAAAATCTAAAAAAAATAAATTTTTTCTTTTTTTTATCTCTTTTTTATGATATAGTATTTCTGTCAGGGAAGATTTTTCCTTGATGAGGCGTGAGAACCTGAATACAAGTGCGTCATTGGATATAGACGTTAAAATATCTCCGACTGTCATGGTTGGAGGGCACGAAATACAAAAATAAGTGCGCAATTTCACTTGGATTGTTCTCAACCTCCAGCCGCCCGATTTTTTCAGGGTGGTTGCCATTTGGAAAAAGAGGGAATGATAATATGAAAAAGTTGTGCTTGTTTTCTGTGTTGACCGCAATGTGTGTAAATGCAGCGTATGCGGCAGATATCGCGTCAAATGCAACAACTGCGCAGTGCGTCGAACCGACATTGCATCGTTATGAAGGTACAGCAAATCTTCAGGCGCAGTGGGAGGCGAATACCGTTTCATTATCTTGGTACAGCAACTACACCAAAATAAACCCAACAGACGCGATTGACGATTGTCAATACGCGGGCGGATTAACGCGTCCAACAAACCCAAGCAGAACAGGCTATACATTTACGGGATGGACAGTAAGTCCAAAGGTAGAATTTAGTACATTGTCATTGGGCAGTGTATCAGGCATATCATACGGCCGTGGTGAAAGTGGTGGCGCCGACCTGTGCTATTATTACGACACCGAAGGCCATGCAAGTAATGCGTTGTGTCGCATGCCTGAATTTACAGAATTACAAAGATACGAATGGAAACAACCGTTTGCGAATGGCACAGTATACGGCATGGCACACTGCACAGCAAAACCGGGGAATAATTACAGTTATACATGGCCAACAGCGAACAGAAGCGAATATGTTGCGACATTAGATGAAATGAATACATACGACACAGCACATAGCGGTGAAGAAAAGAAATATTGTTGGTGTCAGGCAACAGGTTATAAGGCAACGAACCAAAGCACGATACAAAGGCCTTTGTCGTCCCTTGCTTGGGTGTTCCTCAACGCTTACGGGTCCGCGTCCGATTGCGCGTACGGCTGTGCGACGTACTGCGCGTACCGCGTCCGCGGGGATTCGGCCTTTCGCGCCGCCGTATTCAAAGCAGAAGATTAGTTGAAAAGTTTTTATACCAGTTCGGTCGGTTTCCCCCGACCCGAAACACCCCCGCTTTTCCCAGGTTGCGGGGGTTGTTTTTTTCTTTTCCTATCCGCCTTTACTTCGTTACGGCGCGACCTTGGGTCGCGGGTGTTTTTTTATGTCGCTTGGTTGACAATTGAAAAAACGTATAATAGAATCAACAATGTACAAGGGAAAGAAAAGGAGTTTCCATGAATAAATATTTCCATGATTTATTAATCGGTGTATCTGTGTTGCCTGCCTTGTTGATCGCACCATCAATGGCGGCCGATCCAGTGACAGATGTACCTGTGTTCGTTTTTGGCGACGTTGTATTTGATGCCCAAGATGTTGATGTCGGTCAGGCAGCATTTGGTGGTCGTCGTATGAACGTATGGAGTGGTAATAAATATCAAAATGACTTCCCAAAATATAAAATGGAAGGTCGTTCTTTGACGATAACCAACAGTGATATTTATGTTGGACCTGTGTCTTTAAAGATGAAGGATTTGGGTTCAAATGATGTTTTCAAATTTAATTATCAATGGACTGTTGAAGGTGATCCAGAAACAGATATTGATTTGGCCGAATGGGCCGGTGTCGTTTGGAACGATGCCTATGGAACAGATGAAGATGATGCCGAAGATGGTACTGTGTATGGTAAATTAAATGACGTGATTACTGTTGCTAATGCCAATTATACTGTCCCAGCAGTGTATGCTATGTCGCGTCGTGATAACAGCAAGACCGCAGGATTAATGTCGTTTGATAATACAACTGCGATGATTGACGGTGCCAAAATAGAAGCAGATACTATATCTGTTACTGGCGGTTCTGTGTTGACTTTTGTGAAACAAGATCACAGTAAGTTGGGGGCTTTCCTTAACGGTGATATTGATTCGGATGGTATAACAAAATTAAATGCTAACATACTTAATATTGACGGTTCGGAAATGGTTGTTAAACCAGGTGCCAAGTTGGTGATTAATTCAGAAAAAGCAGCGGGTGCGACAACTATTAAAAATGTTGTGTCTGATTATGGTGCTTTGACAGTAAATGGAAGCGGTTCTATTGAAATTGATGGTAATTCATTGGCATTCAATAATAATAAATCTACTTCACACGGTGCAGGTTTGTATTACAAAGACCAAACTTATGGAAATGGGAATACACATGGCACAGAAGCTGTGGTGTTAAATGCTAAGAATATAACTTTTAGTGGTAATGAAGTCGCAAACAAGACAGGCGTTCAATACACAAGTGGTAGTGGTTCGGCTGTTTTTGTTTCTGGTGGAAACGTTTCAATATTGGGTGAAAAAAATATTTTCCAAAACAATAAGATGAAAGCGACAGTAGATCCTACTAGATTGTACAAAACTGGTGGTGGTGCGATTGCTAATCAATCTTATGATAAAGAATCAAATCCTAATAAAGGCGCCCCAATTGATGCAACTATGGTTGTTGGTAAGGCAGATGGTAGCAGTGTAAATACATTTACAGGTAATACATCAACTACCTATGGTGGTGCTGTCATGAACCGTGCAATACAAACAGACGGTAATGCTGAAATGACAATCAATGGTACAACTATGTTCAGCAATAACCATGCTGATTTGGGTGGTGGCGCGATTTATAATGTAGCACGTCAAGATGCTAATACACTTAGAACAGCAAGTGATGCGAAATTGGTTATAAATGGTAATACTACGTTCAGTGGTAATATCGCTGGAACAGACGGTGGTGCGATTTATAATACTGGTCTTGTGGTATTGGCTGGTACGCATAATTTCACTGGGAATACAGCAGATGATTTGGCAAACGATATCCATAATTTGGGTACTTTGACTGTCGCATCCGGCACAACTACAATGGATGGCGGTATTACTGGTACAGGTGCCCTAAATATTGAAGATGGGGCAACTTTGAATATTGGTACTGCTTCTATTGTTCAAGGTTCTATTGATATTGCTTCTGGTGGAACTTTGATTGCAACAGTTAGAAGTGGCGATGCTCAATTTGACGTTGCTGATTCATTTGAAGGCGAGGGTACTTTGTCTTTGGTGTTTAATGGCGAAGGTACATACAAGGTATTTGGTGATGAAGTTTTTGCCAACGCGAAAGAACAAGTCAAAAGCAGTATTTATGATATAGAGTGGGTTAACGGCGACAAAGATATTAAGGTTGCGTTGAAATCTGTTGCTGATATGGCGGCGCAGAATAATATTGCACAAGATACTGCGCTGACAGTTGCTGCGGCTTCGCAATCTTCTTCGGCAAAGTTGAAAGATTTTTCTGAAAAGGTTCAGGCTGGATTGGCATCTGGTGATGCCGGGGCCAAGGCTGAAATCGAACATGCGACCAAGGCTATTAACCCTGAAACAAAGTCTGTCGCGCAATCTGTATCAACATCAATTCAATCAGCAGTTGCAAACTTGGCTGGTGCACGTATGTCTGTGCCAATGGCCGGCAGAAATGGTGGTGATGTCAATTTGACTGGCGGCGGCGTTTGGGTTCAAGGCTTGTATAACAAGACAAAACAAAACGACGCGTTCAACGGTTATACTCGTGGACTTGCAGTCGGTTTAGACGGCACTATCAATAACGACTGGATGGTTGGTATGGGTTATGCATATGCTACATCTGATGTGGCCGGTTCTGCACGTGATACAGATGTCGAAAGCAATACTGTGTTCGTGTATGGTCAATATAAGCCATCAGATTGGTATGTTAACGCTGTTTTGAATTATACTATGTCTGATTACACAGAAAAAGGAATGGCGTTGGGTACACCTGTAAGTGCTGATTACGGTCTTGATTCTTTCGGTGGTCGTATCGCGACAGGTTATGATTTCGCGGGCGGTATAACACCTGAATTGGGATTGCGTTATATGCACGTAAATGCCGAAACTTACACCAACAGTATGGATGTCACGAACAGAATTGATTCAGCTGATTATTTGACAGCAACTTTGGGAACAAAGTACGGGTTCAATATGATGTTCGATAAATTATTGGTTCGTCCAGAATTACGTTATGCTGTGATGTATGACATGATTTCTGATGACAATATGACTTTTGTGACAATGCCTGGTACAGCTGCGTACACATTGACTGGTGAACGTTTGTCCCGTATTGGCGGCGAATTCGGTATCGGTTTGGGTATGAAGTACAAAAGTGCTGATGTATCTTTGAACTATGACATCGAAGTTCGCGAAGATTATACTTCACAAACAGGTAGATTAAAGTTCAGATATGAATTCTAATTATGTCATCAAAGCAAAATAAAGAACCGCCGTTATGGCGGTTCTTTGCTACCAATTCATGCGATTTATAAATCTTGATACGGTTATTGGTTGAACTTTCATAATTTTTGCGATTTTATATTTTGATATGCCTTGGTCTAATAAATCTTTTATCTTGGCTGAATTTTTTGAAAGTTTTAATTTTTTCGACTGGGCAGAAAAAGGCCGTCCTAATTTTTTACCTGTGGCGCGAATATTATCCAACGAAGATTTTGTTCGTTGGCTTATTAAATTACGTTCTATTTCGGCGGATAATCCAAAAGCAAAAGCCATAACTTTGCTTTGAATATCGTTGCCCAGTTTATAATTTTCTTTGATTGTCCAGACCTGACAATTTTTATTCAAACAATTTTCTAAAATTCGCATAACTTCTAAAAGTGAACGACCCAGTCTTGATATTTCTGCTGCGATTAATATGTCATTTTCTTCCAAATTATTCAAAACTTGTCCAAGTTTGCGTTTGTTTAATGGATTGCGTGAAGATATTGTTTCTTCTATCCATTTATCTATGCTTATGTGATTGTGTTTGGCGAATTGTGATATTTCATATCGTTGGTGTTCAACAGTTTGTTTCGTTGAACTGACGCGAATATAACCTATGACAGACATTAAAAACTCCTGTGTTAATTATTTTGTTGCATTTTAAAGGAACGATAAAATCAACTGTTTTTTTTAGTGTTCATCAAATTTAATTTATTGAAAAAAATTAAGTAAAAACAACCTGTTTATTGTTTCTAATGGTTTGATTAGGACTATTGGTTTATAGCACGTTCACAAACGTTGGTTTGTGTAACAATTTCTTGTGTGAATTAAACTTCATCACTTTTTAATTAAAAACCTAAAAGGAAATACAATGAAAAAAAATTTGTTTTTGTCAGCCTTGTCTTTGGCGGCGGTCTTGGCAACAGTTAATGCGAATGCTGATACCACCACAGATGTCACTTTCGGCGGAAGTTATTTGTTAAGCAATGGTTCGTCGGCAAATGTTGGCACACCTTTGAATCCATCGACTTATACATACACTTATACAAAATCAGACGGAACAACAGCCACAGTGGCACAAGGTGTTAACCCTGATTTAGAATATTTTACATATACTGATAAAAATGGTGATACGGCCGATTTAAGTGCTGGTGAACAAACTCAGGCAGATTTTTATGGCACATCTTCTGCGACAGGTGATATTGAAACAACACAAGAAATTGTTTCTGGTGTGATTGCTGATCGTGCAAATTATACATACATAAACGGGGCAGGTGATAGAGTTCAGTTAGGTGAATCAGCACAAACATTTACAGAAAGTGTTAATTTGAATTCCATATATACCAATGGTGCTGTTATTGATGTCACAGACGGTGTAGCAGATGGTTTTTCAGGTGCTTTGTATACGTATACAGATCCCGATACAGGTGCTGTTTATCATTTGAACTCGGATGGTACACAATGGGTTGATGCAAATAATATGGTTCAAAATCCAGAAGCAGGTTCAGTCCAAGAAGCAGCACGTGATGCCATGATTGCAGCATACGCAGAAGACCAATTGAACATAACTGATGCGATGACATCAACTGCGGCCACAGCGGCAGCCGAAGCACCTTTGTTTGCTGATGCCAACGCTATCTTTAACGCTGATGTCGCAACCATAGAAACATTGGATGGTTATTATGAAACATACACAACTGCGACAAGTTTATTGGCTGATGCCCAAAGCGCACAAAGTGATGCTCAATCTGTGTTGAGTGAAGACCAGGCTTTGGAAACAGCGGCTTTGGGTTTGTATAATTCTTCCATAGAAGCACAATTAAACAGTGTCAAAGAATACGCTGATGAATTGGTAAGTAATATTGATGTAAGTTCTGCAGTTGCTGACGAAGTTGAACGCGCCCAAGGTGTCGAAGGTGATATTACTGATTTTTCGGAATCAGAAACAGGTAATATCAGTAATGGTACAGGAACTAATGCTTTGACTTTGTCCGGTGCAATAGCGAACATAGATTCAACTTTGGGAACAATCCACGGGTTGAATGCAAAACGCGGCGCAGATGCCAAAGGCAACTTAGCCATTGGAACAACTGTCGAAGATCATCTTGTTGCTTTGGATGATGCAATTGGTGACAGAAGTCAATTAAATGGTCAATACTTAAAAGCCGGTGATTCTGTTGCTGCAAACTTGCAATCATTGAATGATGGTATCGTTGCAGCTAATGAATTGACATTGGGTCAATCAAGAGCATATACAGATGAACGTTTCAACAAATTAGACAAAGAATTGTCTGCCGGGGTTGCTGGTGCTGTTGCTTTGTCTGCTGTTGAAGTATCTAATGTTAAGAAAGGCGAAGTGTCTGTTGGTGGTGGCTATGGATATTATAATGGCGAATCAGCAATGGCATTAGGTGCCGCGATGGGATTGTCAGACAGTTGGTCTGTTAATGCTGGTGCGGGTCTTTCCACAGAAAATGTTTCATTCCGCGCTGGAACAAATTACAAATTCAAATTGTTTTAATGTTTGGGTTTTATCTTTTCTTTAGTACAAAAACAAAAGGTGCATTTGCGCCTTTTGTTTTTTATAAAAAAATTAATTTTTTTTGAAATAAAAACTTGACTTGTGTTTTTTATGTTCTATGCTGCAAGCATAAGGTTGGTGGTTAAAGAAATTTAATCATTTGACCGAGTAGATTCAGATTCTAAAAGGTTCCTCCCTTCCAGAAATACTGAATAAAACAAGGACCGGTTTACCGGTCCTTGATTTTTTGTCGTTCTTGAAATTTATTTTTTTTGATTGTGTTTTTTATATTCTGTTGCGTGTATGCCGCGCGGGACATCGGGCAAATTAAATTCTTTATCCATTTCGCGTAATTGTTTAACCATAATTTCTTCGATTTCTTGGCGTTTTTGTTCAAATGCTTCGCCACGCAATTTCGAATCGATATAAATAGGTTCGCCGATTCGACAAGAAATAGTCCCGAAAAATTTTGGTATCATAAATTTATCCCATCTATCCAAGTATATAGGTCTTGAACAAGAAAAACAGCATGGCACAATTGGTGCACCTGTCATACGTGCGAAATATAATGCGCCGTCTTGTAAGCGCAAGGATGGCCCAGACGGACCATCAACAGGCACACACATAGACATATTTTTTTCACGCATAATACGAACGCCTTCGCGCATAACAGCAACAGCGCCGTCTGATGTTGAACCATATATTGCGCGCAATCCAAACAAACATTGAAGACGTGCCATCATACGGCCGTCTTTATGTCTTGAAGCGATGCAATAAGATTTTATGCGTGCTGATTTTATAACCGGCGATAACATTGCACAGCGTCCGTGGAAAAATACAAACACAGCCGGTTTTTTACGAAACTGTTTTAATGATTTTGTGTTCGTAAAACGGTGGCGCGAAGTTAAAAATATAAACCAAGTTATTCCGGCCAATATTGAAACAATAGCCCATTGGATGATAGAGTTATGTAATATCGGCGTCCAAAATTTTTTCCAAATTTTCCTGAAAACTTTTGACATGATTCACCTTTTTGATGCGAATCCTAACAAAAAAAAATTGTTTTGTAAACATTAAGAAAAAGTTTAAGCAAAAAATAAAAATCCCCGTTCGGGGATTTTTATTTTACATCATGCCTGGCATGGTGGGATTTTGTCCACCACAAGAACATTTTTCTTCGGGGATTTCAGACATTACTGCGCCGGTTGTCAAAAGTACACCTGCCATTGATGCGGCCGCTGTGATAGCGGTTTTAACAACCTTGGCCGGGTCGATAATTCCCGATTTCATCATATCAACATATTCGCCATTTTGTGCATTGTATCCAAAGTTATAGTCGCTGTTTTCTGTAATTTTACCGACAACTATTTCGCCAGACACACCGGCGTTTTCAGCAATTTGCATACAAGGTGCTTTAAGAGCACGACGTACAATATCAATACCTACATTTTGGTCGCCATTTGCGCCGCTTAATTTTTTCAATGCTTCCACAGCGCGAACCAGGGCAACACCACCGCCGGCAACGATACCATCTTCGACAGCAGCGCGTGTCGCAGCCAAAGCATCGTCAACACGGTCTTTCTTTTCTTTGACTTCGACTTCTGTCATACCACCAACATGGATAACAGCGACACCACCAACTAATTTGGCTAATCTTTCAGCCAACTTTTCACGGTCATAATCACTTGTGCTTGTCGATATGTTTTGACGAATTTCATCTGCGCGTGCCTTAATCGCGTCTGTATCACCGTTGCCATTTACCAACAAAGTTTTATCTTTGGAAACAACAACACGTTTTGCCGACCCCAACACCGCAGGAGATATGTTTTCAAAAGTCATACCCATATCATCAGATACAACAGTGGCACCGGTCACAATCGCAATATCTTTTAACATTTCTTTGCGTCTGTCGCCAAAGCCCGGTGCTTTGACGGCGCATACTTTTAATCCGCCGCGCAAACGATTTAATACCAATGTTGCCAATGCTTCGCTTTCGATATCTTCGGCGATAATCAATAATGGGCGACCAGATTGAGCGATTGGTTCCAGAATTGGCAACAGCGCCTGTAATCCAGTGATTTTCTTTTCGGACACCAAAATTTGTGCGTTGTCCAATTCTGCCAACATTTTTTCGCTGTTTGTGACGAAATAGGGCGACATAAAGCCTTGGTCGAATTGCATACCTTCAACGATATCGATTTCTGTATCAAGTCCTTTGGCTTCTTGAACGGTGATAACACCTTCTTTGCCGACTTTTTCCATAGCGTCAGCGATTTTTTGACCGATTTCTTTATCGCCATTTGCGGAAATTGTCGCAACCTGGGCGATTTCAGAAGAATCTTTGACAGGGCGTGCGTGTTTTTCGATGTCGGCAACAACAGCTTCGACAGCGATATCAATTCCGCGTTTTACATCCATTGGATTCATGCCTGCGGCGATAACACGACGGCCTTCGCGGAAAAGGTTTTGTGCCAAAACTGTGGCTGTTGTTGTGCCGTCGCCGGCGCTGTCACCAGCGCGTTTTGCCACTTCTTGAATCATTTTTGCACCGATGTTTTCAGCGGCATCTTTTAATGAAACTTCTTTGGCAACAGTGACACCGTCTTTGGTCGCAATAGGTGCGCCATACGCGCGTTCGATAACAACAGTGCGACCCTTTGGCCCCATAGTAATCTTTACAGCGTTCGCCAATTTATCGACACCTGCTGCTAATTTGTCAGTATTAAAAACTATATCTTTTGCCATAATTTCTTCCTTTGATTATAAAATTCCCAAAATGTCTGTTTCTTTGATTAAAACATAATCGCGGCCATCAATTTTAACCTCATTCGCGGAAGACGCCCATTTAGAAAACAACACGATATCATCTGCTTTGACTGATACAGGTATTTGTTGTCCGTTTTCATAAATTCCGTCGCCAGTCGCGATAACGCGTCCGCGGGATGGTTTTTCTTTTGCGTTGTCTGGGATAATGATTCCGCCAGCGGTTTTGTTTTCTTCTTCAATTCTTTCGATTAAAACATAGTTGTGCAATGGTTTGAACATGATAAAAACTCCTTTGATCATTGCTATGCCTGAAATATAGTCCAAAATTTTTGTATTTCAAGGTCTTGATTTTATGCCTGAATTGGGTGTATTATTTTACCGAAAGACAAAGGTGGTTAACATGTACGATAAAAATAATGTTTTTGCAAAGATTTTACGTGGTGAAATTCCTAATAAAACAGTGTACAGTGATGATACTGTTTTGGCTTTTTATGATGTCGCGCCGCGCGCCCGGGTTCATGTGTTGGTAATCCCGCGTGGTGAATATACTGACATTTTTGATTTTACAAAAAATGCGTCTAGTGATGTTCAGGTTGCTTTTTGGTGCGGGGTTCGTAATACAGTGGAAAAGTTAGGATTACGTGATAATTTCCGTACAATTGCCAATACTGGTCGTGGCGCTGGCCAATCTGTAATGCATTTTCATGTACATATAATGAGTGATGAACGTTTCACAGAAGACTTTTAATGTTCGTGTGACCCCACATGCAAGGCAAAATAAAGTCGTCGAAAGCGATGGGGTATTGCGTGTTTATACAACTGTCGCGCCCGAAAATGGGCGCGCGAACAGTGCTGTGATAGAATTGTTGTCAGCGTATTTAAACGTTCCAAAATCAAGGATTAAGATATTACGCGGTCAAACCGGTCGTGATAAAGTCGTCGCCGTCGATTAATTTTTTTATTAATTCTTCGGGCGTATCTACCACGTGTAAATTATAATCATCCATGCTTTTCATAAAGCCTTCGTTTTGCATAAGTACCATAACCTGGCCCAAAATTTCCCAATATTTCGCAGTGTTTAATAGATATATAGGTTTACAAGATTCACCAACCTGTTGTTTTGTCATTATATCTGTCATTTCGTCCAATGTTCCAATGCCGCCCGGCAAAATTATAAAAGCGTCTGATAAATCAAACATTTGTTCTTTGCGTGTAGATAATTTTTTGACGACTTTTACATCGACATCTTGATGTATCGGTTCTTGTAAAGACACAACATTTTGTGTTGTTATACCAATTACTTTGCCACCGTTTTCGACGGCTGCGCTGGCAACAGTACCCATAAGGCCGACACCGCCGCCACCAAATACCAAAGTTATTTTATTCCTTGCCAATAATTCGCCAACTTTGCGCGCATCGCGGGCATAGGCCGGGTCTTTACCAAACTGGTGGCCACAATATACGGCTGCTGATTTTATCTTACGATTCATTGTATTTTTCCTTTATTTTTTGAAATTATAACATAAAATATCCAGGATATGAACAAAAAGTTTGTTGATTTTATTCGCAAATATAGTGGCGCAAAAATGGCTGTGGGCGTCAGTGGCGGCATTGATTCTATGTGTTTGTTGTACTGGTTGAATGCTGTTGGTGCCGACATTGTTTGTTTACATGTAAATCATCGCTTGCGTCCCCAGGCTGATACAGAAACTGAATATGTTAAAAATGTTTGTGCGCAATTGAATATTCCATGCCAAATCTTTTATTGGGAAGGCGAAAAACCAGAAAAAGGCTTAGAAGCGGCGGCACGTCAGGCACGATATAAAATGATGACTGATTTTTGTCATGAAAATGGAATTAAATATCTTTTGACTGCGCATCAAAGCGATGATCAAATTGAAACTTTTTTGATGAATTTATCGCGTGGCAGTGGTTTGTATGGTTTGTCTGCCATGTTACCAGAATCAGTAAGGGATGGGATTATTATTTTGCGCCCTTTATTGGAAGTATCGCGCGCAGAATTGAAAAAGTATTGTGATGATAACGGTGTTAAATATTTTATTGATTCTATGAACAGTGATGAACATTATACCCGGGTAAAAATTCGTCAAAACCGCCATTTATTGGAAGATAAGTTGGAAATCAGTGATGCGCGAATTTTATTGGCTATTCAAAATTTAGGGCGCACGCGTGAATGGATGGATAAATATGTTTCAAACCGCTTGGATATGGTGGTGCGCTCTTGGGGGGCGATGTTCACGGCGTCTTTTTTATTTGACGAAGCAGAAGAAATTAGATTAAAGTTCTTGGGGATGCTGATTCAAAGAATAGGTGGGGGGGATTATCCTGTGCGCTTGAATTCGCTGCAAACGGCACTATGTAATTTACGCAAAGATTCTAAATTCACATTGGGCCATTGTACGATTCGAAGATTAAATGACAGAATCTTAATCGTACCCGAAGGAAAACGAACAAGTTTTAGGAAAAGACATGAAAAACGCAAAAAATCTATTTAATAAAAAAGACAATTCAAAATTTTATCTTATCGCTTTCGCGGTTTTGTTTATCGCTTTGATTGCGCGCATTATATTTGTTGGCGCAATGAATAATAATAATGCTGTGGTACAAAATGAAAAAGGTATGCTGGCTGAATCTGTTAATACGGCAAGTACTGTAAAGGCGCCGGTTGAACTTTCTTTTTCTGATGTTTTGCGTCGTGCCAATGACATTAAAACAATGGAAATAAACAAAGATGATATCGCAACCGGGACTTTGAAAGACGGTACACCTTATCGTGCAACGATTACTTATAATCCGGAATTATTGGAAAAGATTTCGGCAAATGGCGCAACTGTTTCTATAAACAGAACAGATACAACGTGGGATTTGGTGGCCAAGGGTTTGCCAATCGCGGTAAGTGTGTTGTTCCTTTTCTGGTTGCTTCGTTTGTTGCGTGGTGGCAGTGGCGGCGGTGCTGGTGGCATCACACGCAGTTTGATTGGTCAAAATCCAACAAAGATTACAACAGGGAAAACAAAAACTACTTTCAAAGATGTTGCAGGGATTGATGCCGAAAAACAAGAATTGATGGAAGTTGTAGAATTCCTTAAAAACAAAGAAAAGTTCAAGGCTTTGGGGGCGCGTGTGCCACGTGGTGTATTGTTGTCCGGCGAACCTGGAACAGGTAAAACTTTGTTGGCGCGTGCTGTGGCGGGTGAAGCAAATGTTCCTTTCTTTGCCACATCGGGCAGTGATTTTTCAGGGATTATCGTTGGACTTGGCGTTGCCAAAATCAAAGAAATTTTTGATTTGGCAAAACGAAACGCACCTTGCATTTTATTTATTGATGAAATTGACGCAATTGGACAAAGCCGCAGTAAACATTCGTTCAATGATAACGATCGCGAACAGACTTTGAATCAATTGCTGATTGAAATGGATGGTTTTGCAAATGATACTGGGATTATTGTAATCGCAGCAACCAATCGTCCTGATATGTTGGATGCGGCATTGTTGCGCCCAGGGCGTTTCGACAGACAGATAAATATTGATTTGCCAAATCTTGATGGACGTCGTGATATTTTGGAATTGCATGCTAAAAAATTCAAGATTGATGACAATGTTTCTTTGATGGATGTCGCACGTGGAACAACCGGATTTTCAGGGGCGGATTTGGAAAATCTTTTGAATGAATCTGCGTTGCATGCTGTGCGTGCGGATCACAAGGCGATTGAACAAAGTGATATTGAAGAAGCGCGCGATAAAATCTTGATGGGACCGAAAAAGCAACGCAAGATGCGCCCCGAAGATGTTAAATTGACCGCTTTTCATGAGGCAGGACATGCGTTTGTCGCCCTGCATTACACTGGGATTGTTGACCCGATACACAAAGCGACTATAATCCCACGTGGACGCGCGCTTGGGATGGTGCAACATTTGCCAATCGATAACAAGGTTTCAATGACTATTGAAGAAGTACGCGCAGATTTGTCTGTTGATTTGGCTGGGCGTGCGGCCGAAGAAGTTTTCTTTGGTAAAAATAAAATCACAACTGGTGCAGAAAATGATATCGCGATGGCTACGCGGATGGCACGTCGTTCAATTACTACGGCCGGGTTGTCTGAAAAAATCGGTATGGTGGAAATTAACCAGGCGAACACATTTGGACAAAGAATCGCACTTGAAAATGCGTCTGAAAAAACTGCGCAATTGGTTGATGAAGAAATTAAAAACTGGTTGGATATCGCGTACAAAGATGCGAAAAATTTGGTGTCTAAAAACAAGAATAAGGTTGAAAAAATTGCCAATGCTTTGTTAGACAAAGAAACTTTGTCTGCTGATGAAATTCGCGCGATTATTGATGATAAAAAAACAACGACAAAAAAATCAGTCAAAAAGACAGACAAAAAATCAAATGCCAAAAAATAGTGAAGTAAAATTTGAGGTTTTACATTTGCCACCAACAAATACTAATTCAGTGTTGGTGTCAAATGGGACTGATGCTGTGGTTTTTGATGCCTGGGGCAAAGCGGCTGATTGGGAAAAGGTACTTTTGGAACGCGGATTAAAATTGCGTGCGATATATTCTACGCATGGACATCCAGACCATATATCGGCGGCCCCCGCATTGGCGCGTGCTTTTAACATAGATTGGTTTTTGAACGACAAAGATAATTATTTAATCGGTTGGGGAAATGAACTGTTGGATATGTTTGGTATTCCGCATATTCATAAAGATTTTAAAAAGCCGGTAAATATATCAAAGGGCAAATTGGAAATTTTGCCGGGTATAGAAATGGATGTTTTGGAAAGCCCTGGACATACACCAGGTGGATTGATGTTTTATTTCCCGGAATATAAAATTTTATTAACTGGTGATACTTTGTTTGCGCAATCTTTTGGGCGGTTTGATTTTCCAGGTGGCAGTCAACAACAGATATTTGAATCTATACATAAATTATATGAAATGAATTTAGAAGACGGTGTTTATGTTGTTCATGGTCATGGTATGGATACAACAGTTGATTGGCTGAAAAAGAATAATCCTTTTTTCAAAGCGTAAATATCACAACGCGGTTGATGCCTGATAAATCTTTATCAATGCGTTCAAGGTGCCATCCAAATGATTCAAAAATTTTTATAACCTGATTTGATTGGCCAACACCGATTTCAAGATATATCTTGCCATTTGGTTTTATTAAACGAATCGCATTTTTTGCGATTGCTTCATATGCGGCCAATCCATCATTTTTGGCATACAAAGCAATTTTGGGATCGAATTTTGCCCCATCATTTACGCGCGTATCACCATATTTTACATATGGTGGATTTGATACGATGATGTCAAATTTTTCCGTTGAATCAAAAGTGGCAAAATCAGCATGCTTTAATTTTATTTGTTTTTTCAGGTTTAATTTTTTGATATTTCTTTTCGCAACGCGCAGGGCAGGGCGGGATTTATCAATCGCGACACCGCTTGTATTTTGGATGTTTTTACAAAGTGCGCAAATTATACATGCCGTTCCGGTTCCCAAATCTAAAATTCGGCGTTCTTCGTCCCCAACACAATCTTTGATGACTGCTTCTACCAATGTTTCTGTATCTGGTCGTGGGTCCAAAGTATTGCGGTTTGTATAAAATTCCAGCCCATAAAACCATTTGGAATGTATGATTTTTGCGACCGGCACGCCGCGTTTAAGCAGGTTGGCATACCAAAAAACGCGAAAGATGGACATTTTTTTATACTTCGCAGTTATGATTTTTGCTGCGCGAATGCCGCCGGCAGATTCTAAAATTGTGAACACTTGATTTATATTCATATTTTTATTATAATAGCCCCTATGAAAAAAGCAAAAAATATTATTAAAAAGATGTCTGCCGGATTGGTAAAATCTTGTAAAAAGTTGGGCAATGTTCATGTGTTGTCTCGTGTAATTTTATGTGTCGCTGTCGTTATGATTGTTGTTGCTGCGTGCGTCGTTATTTTCAGCAAGCCGGCCCGCCAAGCCGTGATAGAGGTTGTATCACCCGAACATCATACGGTGATAGAGGTTAAATCTGGGGATTCTTTGTCCAAGATATTAAGCGCCCAGGGCTTTACTATAAATGATATAAATACTATATCCAAGAATTTGAAAAAGGATGCTGAATTTACAACATTGCGTGCTGGTCGTGATAAATTTGATTTTGTGCGTCCAAAAGAAGGCGAACCGATTTCCAAAATTATTATTGAAAATGGTCCATGGAATCGAATCGAAATTGATTGTGAAACACGTGACACTTGGCAATGTCAAAAAATAGAAATTGAACGCGATACACGAATTTCTTATCGCGAAGGTGAAATCGCAAAGGGTAGCAGTTTTTATTTGTCGGCGATGGATGCCGGAATTCCCGAAGGAATTATTTTAGATGTATATGATTTATTGGCCTTTGAAATGGATTTTGAACGCGACATCAGGGCGGGGCAAAAGTTCTATGTTTTGTATGAAGAAAACTTTTCGTCTGATAAAAAGGTTGATAATGGACATGTGTTGGCGGTGTCTTTTGATGCTTTGCGTGGAAATGTCCAAATGTATCGTTATGTTAAGGCTAATGGTCATGCCGGTTATTATGATGGAAATGGGAACGGTGCGATTAAATCTTTGAAACGAACACCAATAAATAACGCAAAAATAACATCAAAGTTTTCAGGCAGTCGTAAGCACCCTGTGTTGGGTTATACCCGTGCACACAAAGGGGTCGATTTCCGTGCACCAACAGGGACACCAATTCCAGCGGCGGGTTCAGGGCGCGTTATCGCGCGCAGTTTCAACCGCGGACATGGTAATTTTGTAAAGATAAGACATAATGGTTCTTTTGAAACACTTTATGCCCATATGTCAAAATTTGCCAAAGGTATAAAAGTTGGGACTAATGTGCGTCAGGGTCAAATTATTGGTTATTCTGGTTCTACTGGTATGTCGACGGGACCACACTTGCATTACGAAATTATTAAAAATGGCGTGCATGTAAATCCAATGACAGTGAAATTGCCAGCAATAGATAATTTGGATGCCAAAGAAAAACCTTTGTTCATGGAACGCAAAAAAGTTTTAGAAGAAAAGATAACTATTTTGAAATTAAACCCTGGTCAAATTGTAAGGGTAAGCGATTTAATCGAACAACCGGAATTAAAAACGGAAAACAAACAAGAAACTAAAAAGGAGAAAAAATGAAAAAAGTATTAACTTTGGCTTCTGTATTGGCTTTGGCGGCATGTGGTCAAGAAGCGATGAAATATCAAGAAACAGGTTTGTTGTGTGAAGACGCAACCCATAATTCAAAAACTGCACAAATCACTTTAGACGTAAAGGCAAATGATAAAGTTGCGGATGTTGTTGTAAATGGTGAAGCATTGAAACTTAATGCGGAACCGCAACAAGAATCTCTTGGTATCAATTATTACGGAACAAATGCAAATAATGAAAAAGTAAAATTGGTGATTGTTACTGCAGAAGATGGAAATGTAAACTATATGTTGGGCATCAATTCTGATGAAAAAACGTATGGGTGTGCAAAAAAAGCAGAAGAACCAAAAGCAGAAGAAGCAGCTGCAAAATAATTTTGTGTAAAATCAAAATAAAAACCGCCCGTTTGGGCGGTTGTTTTTTTAAGATTTTTTTGCCGATACAAAAAGCGCGAAAATCCATCCGACAAATGACCAACCAAAAAGCCAAGAGCCGACACGTACACGCATTCTGTCGTATTTGGCAGAATTGTTGACGCAGGCAAGATACGCTGGCGCCAACACAAGGCATACAAAAATGCCAACCAATACAATATATTTCAAAATTAAAACGACATTAACACCGTATAACATTTTTTTATATACCGTATTTTGCCTTGTTTCCCAATTCTTCTTCGATACGAATCAATTGATTGTATTTTGCCATACGGTCTGTGCGCGACATAGAACCTGTCTTAATCTGGCCGGCATTTGTTGCCACCGCCAAATCCGCAATCGTAGTGTCTTCGGTTTCGCCACTGCGGTGTGAAACAATGACGCCATAGTTTGCATCTTGGGCCATTTTTATCGCACGCAAAGTTTCTGTTAATGAACCAATTTGATTTACTTTGATAAGTATTGCGTTGGCCGCACCGTTTTCAATTCCTTTTTTCAAACGAATCGGATTTGTGACAAAAAGGTCATCGCCAACAAGTTGACATTTTTTGCCAATCGCATTATTTAATTTTTTCCAATTGTCCCAATCTTCTTCGGCCAAAGCATCTTCGATTGAGATTATCGGGTATTTAGAAATCAAATCAGTATAAAAGGCAATCATTTCATCAGCAGACATTTCTTTGCCTTCGAAATGATAAATTCCGTCGCGATAAAATTCAGAAGAAGCAACATCCAATCCAATAGAAATTTGTTCGCCCGGGATATAACCTGCCGCCTTAATCGCGTCCACGATTGTATCAAGTGCCTGGGCGCAACTGTTCAAATTTGGTGCAAAGCCGCCTTCGTCGCCGACATTAGTGCTATGTCCAGATTTTTTCAAAATAGATTTCAAATTGTGGAATATTTCAGAGCCCATACGAATCGCTTCGACTTCGTTTTTCGCACCGTTTGGGATAATCATAAATTCTTGGGCGTCCAATCCATTATCTGCGTGTGCGCCGCCGTTTATAATGTTCATCATTGGACGTGGTAAAACGCAAGGATTTGGATTGCCAAAAATATTCGCGATATGTTTATAAAGCGGAATATGTTTTGCATTCGCAACCGCACGAACGACCGCCAAAGATACAGACAAAATCGCATTAGCACCCAATTTATCTTTGTTTGGTGTGCCATCCAATGCCAACATTTTTTCATCCACTTCGGTTTGGTTTTCAGCGTTCATACCGATAATCGCAGGTGCGATAATTTCGTTCACATTTTTTACAGCAGTCAAAACGCCTTTGCCCATATATGCCTTGCCGCCATCGCGTAATTCCAACGCTTCGAAAGAACCAGTCGAAGCACCAGATGGAACCGAAGCGCGACCAAAAGCACCGCCCGATAATGTTATATCGCATTCTATTGTTGGGTTGCCGCGTGAATCCATAATTTGGCGTGCGTGAACTTTTTCAATATTGAACATATTTTTTAATCTCCTTTCGTTAAAATATCGAAGTTTTTTTACATAGTAAAGTTTTCGCCAAGATAAACTTTTTTAACCATAGCATCTTGGACGATTTCTTTGGAAGTGCCGTGTTTCAAAATCTTGCCATCGTGTAAAACATAACTGCGGTCCGTGATACCAAGTGTTTCACGTACATTGTGGTCGGTGATAATAACACCCAGCCCGCGATTTTTCAGTTGTGATACAAGAGAGCGGATTTCATTAACTGCAATTGGGTCAATTCCGGCAAATGGTTCATCAAGCAAAATAAATTTAGGGTCGTTCGCCAAAGCGCGTGCGATTTCAACGCGTCTGCGTTCGCCACCAGAAAGGGAAGTTGCAGGACTTTTGCGTAAAAATGAGATAGAAAATTCGTCCAAAAGCGAATCTAACTTTTCCTGTCTTTTTTTGCGATTCGGTTCGACGATTTCAAGCACGGCCATAATATTATCTTCAACAGAAAGACCGCGAAAAACGCTGTTTTCTTGTGGTAAATAACCGATATGCAATCGTGAACGTTGGTAAAAAGGCAAATGTGTAATATCCTGGGAATTAAGGAAGATTTGCCCACTTGTTGCCGCCAATTGTCCAGTGATACAATAAAATGCGGTTGTTTTCCCAGCGCCGTTTGGTCCAAGTAATCCAACAGATTCACCCTGGGACGCGATTAATGAAATGTCGCGCAATACGACGCGTTTTCCATAACTTTTTGATAAATGTTCTACTTTTAACACAGATTTTTTTATCATAATCTTATCACCATTTTGTCTGTTGATATTTTATCGCCACTGCTAGAATTTATGCGAACATTACCGGTCAAAGTCAAGACATTTTCTTTGTGGTTAAATTGGCCGGATGTCGCAGAAATTTTGTCTGTGACTTTGCCCTTGGATGTAGTGCGGGTAATTGTACCTGATGGCTTTTCAAGAAAAACGATATCAGGTTTGCCATATTCTTGGCGTCCAGACACAGCATGAATCTTAAAAGGGTTGCCGTCTTTATCTGTGCCAGAAAAAGAAGCGTTTGTCATTTTGAATTGGTTGGTTATGACATCGCGCATATTCACAGCGCTTATCGGGGTCCACAAAATCTGTTTGGTTAAAAAGGGTGCAGCCGCCAATACAGCAATCATCACAAGCCCCCAGCCTGTAAAGAAAAATTGCCACAGACGGGTAAGACGACGGTGCTTTGAAAATATTATAAAGTTGCGATTATTCCTTTGCATGATATGCAGTTTAGACATTTATAAATAAAAATGCAATTTTTATATTTATATAATCTTTTTTTTGTGATATAATGTCTGATAAAGAGAGAAATGAAAAAACTTATTTTCGTTTTTATGGGGCTTTTGTGTGCGACTTCGTCTTTGTCGTATGGGGCTGTTAGTGTGAAAAGCAGTGGTGTAAAAAAAGCGGCACCGGTTGCGACAAAACAGACCGATAAGTTGGAAAGTGCGACAAGTTTGTTGCCAACTGTTATCGGTTTGGTCAGCAGTGCCAAGGCTTTAAGTGTACAACAACAACAATTAACTGCGGATTGTGCCCCAACTTCAAGTGAGATTGAAACAGTCAACAATTTGGTTAAAGAATGGGCCAAAACCGGAAATACAGTGGCAAGCACTGCTGTGGCCGGGTTGGGTGTTCCTTGTTCTGGAAACGAAGAAAAAAACAGTTCTGGGCATTATGTTTGGTATATGAAAACTGCTGAGAAAAATGATGCCTGTTATGAAAGTTTTACATCAAATGCTGATGAAGATATGATTTGGAAAAAATTTCCAAAGGCAAGTTCGGGCGATGTTTGTGATGTGATTGATGAAAAAAATTGTAAAAAAGTTTCTAATATTTACGATGTTTTCGCAAGAATACCTTTTACGGAAGAAGATTATACAGAAGCTGAGGCAAAAAAGATTTCCAAATTAATAGAAAAAATGAATAAGTGTGCCCCAGGCAAATTGAACGCTGCAAGACGTGAATTGTATGGTAATTTCTTGACCCAAACTTTGGGCAGTGTTGGACAATCTACGGGGGCTGCTGGAACTGCTTCGGTGTTAGAGGCTGTGTCTGGATTGGGCGGTTCTGGCGATGTGAAAAATATGTTGCCATCGCTTGGGCAAATGGCCGGCCAGGTTTTAGATAAATAATTTTTAAAAAACTGTTCTTTTTCTCTTTACTAGATTTTGAAAAATCTGTATAATATATAAATAATAGTTCTTAAAAAGGAAAGGAAAAAACATGAAAAACAGATGGTGGATGTGGCCGTCTCTTTCGGCTTTGTGTGTTGCATTGGCGGCCTGTATGGGGACCGAAAACAGTGGCGATATGAATTATGAAACGCCGACTGTTGCCTATGTGGAAAGTTTGAATGTTAATGATGCACCGCATCAGGAATCTTTCCTTAATCAATTGGCGATGAATTATCGTTCTTATGCGCTTTATAATGCAAGGACAAGTGGTTATCCCGATATGGCTGAATTGTTTGCGCAAAAGGCGATAAGTGCTTTTTCTGGTGAAACGCCTTTTCCTGAAACATTGGACAATTGGAAAATAAGGGACGAAGCAGAAAGATTTGAAATCTATACGGCATATAATGATTTGCTTAATGAATTAAAAAGCGATGTTGCTTTTGCGCAACCAAAATTGGCGGCAGAGGCCCAGGCCAAATTTGATTGTTGGATTTCCGCATCGGCAAGTGGACAGACGGCCACTGCGCGTGAATGTGAAAAACGTTTCAAGGCAACCATGGATGCATTGCAAGATTGTGATCGTACTGGTGCTGCTGTGGCCCAGCCTTACAGTGAACCACAAACTGTCGTGACACAATCTAGGGGCGGCGATACTGAACGTTATTATCCAGAAACACGCAGATTAAGTGCTTTGTCTGGTGTGTCGCGCGCCCGTGAAGGAATTGTGATTATTAATAATGTAAATGTTCCTTCGTCTAATTTGGTTCAACCGATTCGTGTTCCGCAACAGGAACAGACCCCAATAGTATTTAATCAAAATATCTATGGCGGCGAAGAAGAAGTTAACGGTGGTACAGATACTTTTAATAATACCGAAGATAATTCAAGTTCTTGCGATAAATGTTTGTCAATGCCGGCAAGCGATATGGAAAGCCAAAGCTGTAATCGTTGCCAGGAAGAAGTTCGTCATCACGAAGTCAATAATGATGGTTATGTGACACGTGAAGAATTTATAAGTTTGATGTTAACTTTGCGTTCTGAATTAGCGGAAATAAATGCACGTTTGGATGGTATGTCCGGGATGTCTGGTGTGTCTGTGATTACACCTGCGCCAAATCCAACACCTGTTGTTGTTAACACAACAACCCCGGCCCCAGTAATTGTGAATAACACAACGCCGGCACCTGTGGTAAATGGAACGGCGCAACCTGTTGTGGTAAGTGCATCTGCTGTTGCCCCCGCATCACCAACATCTATTAACATAAGAAATGATAATACGACTGCATCTGCGGCAAAAACAGACCCGGTAAATGTTGATGTGACAACTGCATCCGCGGCAAAGACAGATCCTGTTAATGTCCGTACGCCGGCAATACCTGCGCCAAAATCTGACAAGACTGTTATCAAGGTTCAACAGATTCCACTTGAACCACAGCAACGCATTATGGAAGAAGTCTTTGAAATCAGATTTGATTTTGATAAGGCTTCGATTAAACCTGAATATGAAAGCATAATTAAACAGTTGGCCGCTACTACCCAGGCGAATAAGAACGTAAAAGTGTCTGTGGTTGGACATACCGATACAGCGGGATCAAGCGCGTATAACTATGCTTTGGGCGGGCGCAGGGCAGAAGCTGTACAGAAAATGTTGATAGAATACGGTATACCGGCATCACAGATTATTGCTGTGTCTGCTGGTGAAGAAGACTTGAAAGTTCCAACACCTAATAACACGCCAAATGCTGCTAATCGTCGCGTTCGTGTCGTGAAAGAGGTTGAATATATGGAACAGCCAAAACCGGCACCAATTATAGTTGAAGAATATACTGAAACCGAAGAATGTGTAGAGTGCACGGCTGAATAATAAAAAATATTGACAAAATATACTTGACAAAAAACTTCTCTTGATATACTATCGATAGAGATTTCAAGAGAGATAAAGCATAAAAGGTACTGATATGGATAAAAATGAATCTTTTGAAAAAGCAATTATGGGTGTTAAATCTGCCGGGCTTAGGAATGCGGCGCAAAAAATGAAAGCGGTTGATTTCGCCGCAGAATTTCAAAAGCGCGGTGTGGATGTAAACGCTGGATTTGAAAAATAAGAATATGGCCGATTTGGCCATATTTTTGTTAACCACTTGACTTTTTGTCGTTTTTTTATTAAAATATATCTTGTAAACTTAGCGGCGGAATTCTTCGTTCGCATTTCCACAAAAAGGTTTTTTTATGCATGTAAATGAATTAAAGGCAAAGTCTCCTCAACAATTGTTGAAGATGGCTGAAGATATGGGGATTGAAAACCCTGCTCAATTAAACGTTCAACAGTTGCGTTTTGCTGTTATGCGCGTGTATGCGGCTGATAAATCTATTGTTTTGATTGGTGATGGGGTTTTGGAACGTATGGCGGATGGCTTTGGTTTTTTGCGTGCGCCAGAAAGCAATTATTTGGCGGGGCCTGATGATTTATATGTTTCGCCAAACCTTATTAAAAAATATGGTTTGAAGACAGGTGATTATGTCGAAGGGCAAATTCAGGCGCCACAAAATGAATCTGAACGTTATTTCGCTTTGGAAACAATTGAACGCGTAAATGGTGATAATCCTGAAAAATTGCGTCATCGTATTTCGTTTGATGATATGACCCCACTTTACCCAGACGAACAATTAAAGATGGAGGTTGTTAACGACACAGACAAAGGGCGTAATTTATCGGCGCGTGTAATTGATTTAATTTCGCCAACTGGTAAAGGCCAACGTTCTTTGATTGTTGCACCACCAAGAACTGGTAAAACAGTCATGTTGCAAAATATCGCACATTCAATTGCTACGAATTATCCGGATGTGAAATTAATTGTGTTGCTGATTGATGAACGTCCAGAAGAAGTGACTGATATGCAACGCAGTGTTCGTGGCGAAGTTATTTCGTCGACTTTTGATGAGCCTGCGATGCGTCATATCCAGGTTGCTGAAATGGTTATTGAAAAGGCTAAACGTTTGGTCGAAGCAGGGCAAGATGTTGTTATCTTGCTTGATTCCATTACAAGATTGGGTCGTGCGTACAATACTGTCGTTCCATCAAGTGGTAAGGTTTTAACTGGTGGTGTGGATGCGTATGCTTTGCAACGTCCAAAACGTTTCTTTGGGGCTGCGCGTAATATTGAAGGCGGTGGTTCTTTAACCATTATCGCGACTGCCTTGATTGACACTGGTTCCAAAATGGACGAAGTTGTTTTCGAAGAATTTAAGGGAACAGGAAACAGCGAAATTATTTTGGACAGAAAACTTTCTGATAAACGTGTATATCCGGCGATTGATATTACTAAATCAGGAACAAGAAAAGAAGATTTGTTGGTGACCAAAGATACTTTATCCAAGATGTATGTTTTGCGTCGCATAATTAACCCAATGGGAACATTAGAGGCAATGGAATTTTTGTTGGACAAATTAAGATTAACCAAAACAAATGATGATTTCTTTGCTTCGATGAATCAATAAAAACAAATCCGCCATTCGGCGGATTTTTTATAGGGGGTAAAAATGAATAAACTATATTTTATAATAGTGATAAGCGCCCTGATTTTTGGCGCTTATTTTTATGGGGCAAATATTACAGAGGCAAAATGTCGCGCAAAAAATGCCCAAAACAATGTTATTGAAATGAATCAGATACAACAACAAAAAAGGAAAATTCATGATACGGTATATAAGACTGGTACTGCCGATATTCGTCGCGTCTTGCGTGATAAATACACAATCGCGGAATAATATAAACTATGATTGCGATATCATATACGGGCACGCATCAGATTGGGAACAGATAAGTGACGATTTAGCAAGAAATATCTATGAACACAATTTGAAATGTGATTAGTTTTTATAACTTTCAATCACACTTTCCGCAGCGTTTTGAATCTTTTGAAGACTTTTTTCATATGTATCACAATCGCGCGCAATTTCAGATTTATACGCATCACGCATGTTTGATGCCATATAAGAACACGAACGCAAATATTGAACACAATATTCATGGCCTGTATTAAAAGCGTTTTGACCACGAATGCGGCTTTGTGAATCTGCCCATTCGATATTCAGTGCGTTTTCAATATTCACCCAAGGATTTGTTTCGGTATAAATGCCGACAGTTTGATCCCAATATTCTTTGATTTCTTCGCTTGTCGCATCAGGATTGCCATATTGTAATCTTATGATTTGTTGAATAAGTGAATCAATTTTGTTTTGATACTTGGCATCTATCTGTGATAATTTCGCACTGCAATAACAGCGGTTATACGCAGTATCTTCGCGCAAGCAATACATTTCCATACATTCTTTGTAATCGGCAAAGCAACGTTGTGAAGATACGGCACTGTTTGAATAATTATTCGTACTTGTCGTTGTTGTTGTACGTGTTATGGTTGCAGAACGTGACTGAACGCGTGGTTGAACGCGAGCGGCAGTGGTTTGTACGTTGCGACCATTTGATGTGCGCTGGTTAGAAGTTGCAGAACGTACCGTCACAGAATTATTGCGTGGTATGACGCGACGCGATGAGTCATTGTTTGTTGCCGCTGTGGCAGTATAAGATGGTGTGCCTGTTGTAGCGGCGCGCGCATTAGTTGTTCTTTTTATAACAGTGCGTTTGCCAATTGGATTGGCCGAATTTGAATTTATTTTATTTGAAGAAGTTGTTGTTTTGTTTTGAGACTTAGTATTATTAAGAACATAAGGATACACATCGTCGTGTGATGTGACGGTGTTAAATCTTTTTGGAACAAAAGTAGTTGCCGCAAAAGAATTTGTTGCGACAAAAACAGACAACAAAAGTAATGATAACTTTTTCTCCATACAATTATTGTAAATTTTTTTACAAAAATAAACAAGCACATTTTTTACAAAAAAAATAAGTAAAAAACACTTGATTTTATAAAACGAAATATGCTTTAATTTTTATGGAGAAAAAGGAATGTCAAAAGTGTTTTTTAAGGAAAACAAAGGTTTTCAAAGAAGTTTTGTTGGACGTTTCGTGTCCAGATTTGCGGCGTGTGTTTTTGCCTGTGCTTTGTTTGTATTTGGTGGAACAAGTGCGGCTTTTTCTGCCGAAAATTATTTTACCCTAACTTTGGAACAGGTCTCGGCTGGCTCAGGAATTAAATTTAATTTGTCAGCAAGTGGCGAATTCACAGTAGATTGTGGTGAAGATGGTAAACTTATCGGTAATTACGTAGATGGGAATAAGATTACCCGTGTTGGGGATACGCATGAAGATACTTATGAGTGCTCATATTCAGTTGGTGGTGACAAAATCGTAACATTTTCTGGGACGGCGGATAGTTATAATACATCTTCTACTGTGCCTGCGGTAAAGTTTAGTGGCAATTATCTTATAACAGGAGTTGGCGGAAATATGTCTTATGTATTTCCGGATCTTGGTTCTTCTGCCGGTCAATATCCTATTTTTTATGAAACTTTTAAGGGGTGTGGTAACCTGGCCAAGGTTAGTGATTACTTGTTTGTTGACTATACCATGGGTCATACAAATATGTTTTATGGGACTTTTGCTGATTGTGTGTCTTTGCAATCTGTGGCAGGTTCATTGTTTTCTGGGATTACAACTGGCGCTGCAAGTCTTTTTCAGGGGACATTTGCTGGTTGTACTTCTTTGGACAATTTACCCGAAACTTTGTTTTCTGGCATAACAAACAGTGCAAGTAATATGTTCAGGGAAACATTTTATGGTTGTTCATCTTTGGGGGGGTATATCCCGGCTAAATTATTTCAGGGGCTGGTTAATAATAGTTCGCCGAATGCATCAAATATGATGACAAATATTTTTTACGGTACATCGTTGGATACGTCTTGTCCCGGGGCAACTTTGCAGTATATAACAGGCTATGAATCATATTTTGGCTCAAAAGTGGCGTGTGAACCGGCAATATTTACTGTATCAACAACAAATTTGTCCGCAAATACTTCTATTACTTTTAAGATGTCGGCAAAGGGTACTTTCAAGGTGAATTGCGGCGATGGGACATTGTCTGGCAGTGGTGTATCTGGTTACACGGTTACCCGCAATAATACGACAGAGGCAACATATACCTGTGCATATTCAACATCAGGTTCTAAAATAATTGGTTTTGGTGGTACGGCCACAGCATATAACAATAACGTAAGTGAACCAGTTCCTGCGATATCTTTTTATGATAATGCTTATGTTCGTGGGCTTGGTGGAAATATGTCGGCTGTGTTCCCAGATTTGGGGGCCAATGCGGGACAATATCCTAATTTTACGTCAAGTTTTCAACATTGTACCAATCTGACAAGTCTTTCTTCCACTTTGTTTAGCGATTATACAAGGGGCAGACCAGGTATGTTCAAAAGTACTTTCGTAGGAATTGGCGTGATATCAATTCCAAGTAATTTCTTTGGGCGTATCACAACAAGTGCGGCAAATTTGTTTTATAATACTTTTGGCAGATGTCTTTCTTTGACAACAGTGCCGTCAAATTTGTTCGCGGGTATTACAACAGGCGCTGAGTCGATGTTTGATAGTACGTTTTCAGGTTGCACCAGTTTAACATCTGTTCCGGCACTTTTGTTTAGCCGGGTTTCAACATCGGCAACAGGATTGTTTCGGGATACTTTTGGTGGAACAGGGTTAGAGTCAATCCCAGAAGATTTGTTTGCAAGCCTTACAGGCGGCGCAACTGAAATGTTTAGAAATACTTTTTCGCAATGTCGAAGTTTGACGTCAATACCTGGTAATCTATTTCGTGGCGTCACAACCGCTGCCGAAGGTATGTTTTATTCTACATTCAGTGATTGTGAGGCTTTGACTTCTTTGCCAGAAGGTTTGTTTTCTGGAATTAGTACCAGTGCGCCAAGAATGTTTCAATATACTTTTATGGATTGTGATCATTTGACAGGTTATATACCGCCATCTTTCTTTGCGGGTTTGATTGCCAACAATTCGCCGTATGCCACAGATATGATGGATTATGTGTTTTATGGTACTACATTGGCGACAACATGTCCGTCTGGGTTGGGTCAGTATACTACAAATTATGAATCTTATTGGAATTCAAAGGTATCTTGTTTAACCGCATATACTGTGACGTATTCTTGTGGTACTGGCGCTTCTGGTACTGCCCCGTCTTCTACATCGGCAACATATCTTTCTTCGTTCACACCGGCATCAGGTAGTGGTTGTACAGGTTCTGGTGGATACGGTGTGTTTTCTGGTTGGTTGATTAGCGGGACAAATACAGTAAGACCTGCGGGAACAGCGTTCTCATGGAATTACACTGAAAATAAAACATTAACAGCACAATATAATCCTAATACAATAAGTGTGACGTGGGATGATGAAACTACGAACAGTTGCGTTTATGGTGGAAGTTTAGATGTTGAAGAACCTGAGGCACAGACGGGTTATATATTTATGGGATGGTCGCCGCAATGCAGTTTGTTAAGTTTAAATGCCAATCAAACTGGTTCAGCATATTGTTATAAGGGCCAGGGCTCTTCGGGTGGTACGACTATCAATGGCGGAAGTTGTTTAAATTCGTATAGTATTTCAACTGTTGGTGATTGGTGGGGGTTGTTTAATTATGGCCGTATACTTGGAACTTCTAAATGCGTTGACAATGCCGGGGAAAGTTCTGGTGCTGTTGGTACGCCAAGTAGTACGCTTGGTGTGCACTGTTGGTGTAAAGTATCTGGTTATGTGTTGTCTAATGGTTTTGTGTGTCGGCCAGCGACATCATGGGTGTATATGACAGAAAAAACTTCGGCAAGCGAATGTCGTCAACGTTGCCCTAATGACTGCACTTATCATGTTGTTCATGGTTCGGCGGCGTTTCGTGCAGCATTGTATGGTTTACCGCAATAAGCGTAAATATTTTTTGAAAAAGTAAATTTTTTTCTTTGTTTTGTATCTTATTTGTGATACTATATACTTGTCAGGGAAGAGTTTTCCTTGATGAGGCGTAGTAACCTGTATCAAGTGCGTCATTGGATATGGACGTAAAAATATCTCCAACACGTCATGGTTGGAGGGCGCGATATATCAAAATAAGCGCGCAATTTCACTTGAATTGTTACTAACCTCCAACCGCCCGATTTTTTCTGGGTGGTTGCCATTTGGAAAAAAGAGGGAATGATAATATGAAAAAACTGTTTTTGTTTTCTGTACTGATTGCGATGTGTGCTAATTCCGCATATGCGACGACTGATATCGAATCGGATGCAACGTCGGCACAATGTGTCGAATCAACATTGCACAGATACGAAGGTACTGCGAATCTTCAGGCGCAGTGGGAGGCAAATACAGTTCCACTTCGTTGGTACAGTAATTACACGATGATAAATCCCACAGATGCGATTGACGATTGTGAGTATTCTGGTTCATTAACACGTCCAACAAACC
>Ga0265301_10000312_pt1 | contig 74439 bp, 61 predicted proteins | sample AusTroGonzalo_MG_2_FD_193488 | JGI IMG/M metagenome (GOLD analysis project Ga0265301, IMG submission 193488) | Bovine rumen microbial communities from tropical cattle in Woodstock, Queensland, Australia - Gonzalo_04 | ecosystem: Host-associated > Mammals > Digestive system > Stomach > Rumen ... | reverse complement strand
AAAGCCACTAAACCAACTCAAATCATAACCAATGAAACGTTTAATTTCTTCTCTCGCTCTGTGCCTGGCCATCGCCGGCACGATGAACGCCCAAGAGCTGGCCAACTTCAATTTCGGAGGCCGCCAGCGTCCCGTCATCTCCCCTGAGATCCAGAACGACAGCGTGACCTTCCGCCTGAAGGCCGACTACGCCACCGTCGTGAAGCTCAGCGGCTCCTGGATGCCCAACCCTTACGGCGGCACCATCGACATGTTCCGCGGTCCCGGCAATGTCTGGGAAGTCAAGATCCCGCTCCCGGAGCCGGAAATCTACACCTACAACTTCGTCGTGGACGGCGTGGCGGTGAACGACCCGCAGAACGTCCTCGTCCAGCGTGACGGCACCCGCTACCTCCCGATGCTCCTCGTCCCCGGTGAGCGCACCGAGAACTATGGTGAAGCGACCAAGCACGGCACTGTGAGTCATCCCTGGTACCACAGCAACATCCTGGACATGGACCGCCGTCTGACCGTTTACACCCCGTACGGCTATGAGGCCAATCCCAAGAAGAAGTATCCGGTCCTGTACCTCCTGCACGGTGCCGGTGGCGATGAAGAGGCCTGGACCTCCATGGGCCGCGCCGCCCAGATCCTGGACAACCTCATCGAGAAGGGTCTTGCCGAGCCGATGATCGTGGTGATGCCGAACGGCAACGCCAACCAGCAGGCCGCCCGCACCCTGAACATCCCCGAGAAGCAGATGCAGATGCGCTGGGACCGTGACGCCCTCGCCCAGATGTCCGAGGCTGAGCGCAACAAGCTCATGAACGGCTATGTGATGAGCCTCTGCGAAGAGATCGTCCCGTTCATCGAGAAGAACTTCCGCGCGGTGGCGAAGCCCGCTTCCCGCGCCATCGCCGGCCTTTCCATGGGTGGCGGCCACACCATCACCGCTTCCATCCTCTATCCGGAGATGTTCGACTACATCTGCCCCCTCTCCGCCGCCGGACAGGCTTCCCCGGAGCAGATCGCGACCCTCAAGAAAGCCGGCGTGAAGCTCTACTTCCTCGCCTGCGGCAATACCGATTTCCTCTTCGAGGGCTCCAAGACCCTGGACAAGACCCTCACCGAGCAGGGGCTTGACCATGAGTTCTTCGTCTCCGAGGGCGGTCATGTGTGGGCCAACTGGCGCCTGTACCTGAACACCTTCGCCCAGAAGCTCTTCAAGTAGCAACTACCAACCAAATCACTAACCAATATGAGACAAACCAACTTGCTCAAGCGGGCAGTGTCCCTGGCACTGGGATTTTTCCTCGGCGCCTCGGCACTGCTTGCCCAGAACATCACGGTGACCGGAACGGTCACGGATGCGATGAAGGAGCCGATCATCGGCGCCTCAGTTCTGCAGCAGGGCACTACGAACGGTACGGCTACCGACATTGACGGTAAGTTTACCCTCTCCGTTCCCAAGGGTGCCAACCTTGAGATCTCTTCCATCGGCTTCGAAACCCGTACGCTGAAGGCGGACGCCGCGGAAATCAACGTCATCCTGCGGGAAGACTCCGAGCTCCTGAATGAGACCGTCGTCGTCGGTTACGGCGTCCAGAAGAGGGAGTCCCTCACGGGCGCTATCACCCAGATCCGGTCCGAGGACATCGCCGCCACCAAGACGGCGGACGGTGTCGCCGCCCTCCAGGGTAAGATCCCGGGCCTGCTGATCACCCAGAACAGCGGCAAGCCGGGCGCCTTCGCTTCCGAGATCAACCTCCGTGGCTTCGGTACCCCGATGGTCGTCGTGGACGGTGTCGTCCGTTCGACCACCCGTACGCGTAAGTCCACCACCTGGAACCAGGATCCGAACGCGCTGGAAAGCTATACCGACCTCTCCGTCCTCCAGGAACTCAATCCGGAAGACATTGAGAGCATCTCCGTGCTGAAAGATGCTTCCGCGACCATCTACGGTCTCGGCGCCCAGAACGGTGTGATCCTCATCACCACCAAGAAGGGTCAGGTCAAGAAGCCCAGCGTGAACTTCAGCGCCAACCTGAGCTTCGCCCAGCCTGTGGTTCCCCGTCAGGTGGAAAGCTGGACCTCCTTCATGAAGTGGGAAAACGCCATGTCCGACGTGGGTAAGCTGGGTCACCGCTGGGCGGATGCACAGATCGCCGCCTACGAGAACGGCGACCCGACCTGGACGGATGCCGAGGGTAAGGTCCACGATACCGTTTACACCGACTGGTATGACGAGGTGTATCGGAAGGCTGCGTTCAACCAGCAGTACAATGTGTCCATCATGGGCGGCAACGACCAGGTGAACTACTACTTCGGCGGCAGCTACGCCGACGATAACCCCATCCTGAAGGGCAATGCCTATGGTTACAAGCGCTACGGTTTCAACGGAAACGTGTCCGTGAAGCTCCTCCCGGAACTCACGATGCGTTACACCACCAACTTCCGCCAGAGCTCCAACCTGGGTATGGGTGACTTCGACCTCGACTGGAACATCTTCTATTATATCTACCAGTCCGATCCGACCGTCGGCGTTCATCCCAAGAACAATCCCGCCCACTACACCGATGTGGAAGAGCACCTCAACCCGGTGGCCCTCCTGGATCCCGAGACGACCGGCTTCACCAAGACCGACCGCAAGGACTTCAGCAACACTGTGGACTTCACCTATGAGGCCCCGTTCCTGAAGGGCCTCAAGTTCCAGGCCACCGGCGCCTACGACTTCGGCCGCAGCAAGCAGCGCACCCTGGTGAAGAGCTTCATCCTGTACAGCTACATGGATGACCTGCCCGCCTATACCTGGTCCAATGCCCGTAACGAGACTGAGTATGCCGAGATGTGGAACGACAACGCCCGCATCTATGGCCGTGTCCAGGCCCTGTTCGACCGCCAGTTCGGCCGCCACAATGTGTCCGCGATGCTCGGTGCCGAACTCACCAGCATCACCAACGCGATGATCGGCGCCTCCCGTTACTACGGACCGGACAAGGAGCAGTTCCTCTATACGCACGACGTCATCAACAAGGGTCTCCTGGATTCCCGCAGCAGCAACCAGGGTACCCGTTCCACCAGCCGCACCGCCGGTTACATCGGCCGTATCAACTACAACTACATGGGCAAGTACCTTGTGGAGGTGATGGGCCGTTACGATGGTAACTACATGTTCCAGAAGGGCAAGCGCTGGAGCCTGTTCCCGTCCTATTCCCTCGGTTGGAGAATCTCCGAGGAAAAATTCTTCAAGAGCATCCTTCCGGCTGTGAACAACCTCAAGTTCCGCTGGTCCGACGGTTATACCGGTTCTCCGCAGGGTAGCGCCTATGCCTATATCAACGGTTATGACACGAGCGGCTCCTGGGTGTTCTCCGACGGCAAGACCACGACCGGCTATGCCAACAACTCCGTGGCCAACACGGTTCTCACCTGGGCCAAGGTCCGGATGATGGACTTTGGTGTGGACTGGGAGATCTGGCAGGGCAAGTTCGGCGGTACCTTCGACTGGTTCAAGCGTGAGATGATCGGTACGGCCGCTACCCGCAGCGTCTCTCTGCCGGACTTCTACGCTGTCTCCATTCCCCAGGAAAACCTGAACCGCAGCGAGACCCAGGGTCTTGAACTGACCCTGTATCACCGGAACAGCATCGGGAACTTCTCCTATCGCATCCAGGGTACGGCTACCTTCTCCCGCAACCGTGCGACCTATATCGAGAGTGAAAAGACCAATACGAACTACGGTTCCCAGATGGATTACTGGAAGTCCGGTTCCCTGTACCGCTGGAACGGCGCCTTCGGTGGCAGTACCTACCACTGGACGGGTGAGCGCTTCACCTCCATCGACCAGGCCAGCAGCAGCCAGATCCTGTATTCCGCCCTCAGCTCCAGCGAAGGCAACCGGGCCCTCATCGTGGGCCAGTACCAGATCGAGGACCGCAACGGCAACGGCTACATCGACACCGATGACGTTTACTACACCTGGGGCAGCGGCAACCCGCCGCTTCAGTTCGGTCTGACCTTCAGCGGCAGCTACAAGAACTTCGACTTCAGCCTCCTGTTCAACGGCGCCTCCCTGAAGTGGAAGGGCTACGGCCTCAGCGCCTACGCCGGTTACGGCTTCCTCAACTATCTGCCTTCGCAGTACACGGATGCCTATCACGTGACCAACTATGGCGACGATCCCTGGGATCCCGCTACGCAGTGGACGGAAGGCTTCTGGCCGGCCCTCGTGCGCCTGAGCCAGGTGGGCTCCTACAACGCCCCGATGTATGGCGCCAACCAGCCGTACAACTTTGTGGATGCCACTTATCTCCGTCTCAAGACCCTTGAACTGGGTTACCGTGTGAGCCCGAACTTCCTCAAGAAGGCCGGTATCAAGAGCGCCCGTATTTTCTTCAACGGCGGCAACCTCCTGACCATCTGCTCCAAGTACCTGAAGTATGTGGATCCTGAATCCAACGACTCCGGCCGTGCCGGTGGTGAATTCCAGATCAACAAGACCTACAGCTTCGGCTTCAACCTCAACTTCTAATCCTGCAAGATCATGAAAAAGATATTCGCTTTTATCCTCATTGCCGGACTCTCCCTCGGAATCACTTCCTGCGACAAGTTCTTCGACAACATGGAAGGTGATTTGAACAAGGTGGCTGCCGAAGACCTCCTGAATACGGAGAACGGTCTGCTTTCCCTGCTGGCCAACCTGTACAGCAACCTGCCCGGGCTCAGCCTCTCCGACAATGACAAGTACCAGATGTTCGGCGCCGGCGCCCGTGATCTTCCGAGCTACGGAAACACCGTCAGCGGTTTCTGGAACTACACGGCGGTCCGTGCCGTGAACGTTTTCCTCGAGGCGGTTGAAAACTGCCGCGCGAACGGCATCCTGGATGACAATGCCGCCGACCACTACAAGGGGGAGGCCCTGTTCATCCGCGCTTATTACTATTTCGCCAGCGTCCGCATCTATGGCGGCGTTCCCATCGTGACCGAACCTCTTGACAAGTACTATGGTACGGAAGAGGAAGACAAGCTGTATGTGCCGCGTTCCACGGAAAAGGATACCTGGGACTGGGTGATCGACCAGTTCGAACAGGCTGCTGAACTGCTTCCTGAAAAGCAGACCCAGGAAATGCGCGCCAACAAGTATTCCGCCTACGCCCTGGAAGCCCGCGCCGCCCTCTGGGCCGCTTCCGTGAGTAATTATTGGCAGCGTGCTGCCCTGAACCCCAGCTATGAGGCCGTGCAGAAGAAACTCTCCTACATGGAGAAGAGCTATGCCAGTGCCTATTACCAGAAGGCCATCGATGCGGCCTCCAAGGTGATCGACGGCTCCGGTTACAAGCTCTATGGCAGCAATCCCGCCGATATCCAGACCGCCAAGAGCAACCTGACCAACCTCTTCCGGACCTGGCAGGGTGAGGAAGGCCTCTTCGGCCGTTCCTACAAGACTGGCGCTGACGACACCAACGGCTCTCAGAACTGGGTGCCCAACCAGTGGGCTTCCGGTTACACCGGAACCGGTGCTGCCGGCTACGCGGTGACCCTGAACCTCGCCGACGAATACGACTACTACAGCGATGAGACCAGCCGTACCCGCAAGCCCGGCAAGATCCAGACGCTGGTCAATGGTAACGAGGACGAGTACCTGAACGATCCCGAGGTCGAATTCACGGCCGACAAGGTGGCTTCCTACAAGCACTACAACACCGTGGACGAGCCCTTCCAGCTGAAGGATGCCCGTTTCCAGGCCTGGGTCCTCTATCCCGGCGCTGAGTTCCGCGGAGGTATCCACTACGCGCAGGGCGGTATGGTGAAGCCCGACGGTACCGTGGAAGTGTATCCGAACGCCAAGTCCAACGGCGACGGCAATTATTCCTACTATGTGAAGGGTGCCAATTCCAAGGACGCCGCCCAGAAGGATACCATCTGGGCCTATGGCGGAAAGAACATCAACAACTCTTCCTTCATGGGTCTGACGACCGACAAGAACGGTAACAACCGGAATGCCTACTGCTTCACGCCCCGCAAATATGTGGATCCGAATTCCAGCAGCGCCGTCGAGCAGTCTCCGTACTACGACATCCGCTACGCCGAGGTGCTCCTGACCTACGCCGAGGCTGTCTGCGAAAGCGGTCTGGGTGACAAGAGCAAGGCCAAGCAGTGCCTGAACGAGATCCGTCACCGCGCCGGTTTCAAGGATGACGTGGACCTGACCCTCGACAACATTCTCCACGAGTGGAAGGTCGAATTCGCCTTCGAGAACAAGTGGACCAATGTCCTGTACCGCCGCCGCGGCTTCTACAACCCCAACAGTGAGAACAACCAGGAAGAGGGAACGCTGGGCAAGAAGCTCACCCTGATTCCGATGGCCGACATCTCCGGCGGTAAGGAATCCTACATCTTCCTCCGTGCCCTGCCGGTCGTTTCCATGTCCAAGTACTGGGGCTCCAATCCCACCCTTTCCTATACGGGCAATTACTACAGCCAAATCGGTAATTACAAGAAGGATAAGATTGTGGACAACAACAGACTCCCGGAAGAATAAAATGAATCGAGCCATGAAAAAGTTTATCATATCTGCTGCCATTCTGCTGGCTTCGCTCTCCGCGACCGTTTCCTGCAGTTTCTTCGAACTGGACAGCTACGACGGTCCCAATGCCGAGGTGACCGGTAATCTCATCGACATCGTGACCGGCGAGAAGCTGAGCATCGAAGCGGCCCAGAGCCAGTCTTTCAGCTGGACCACCTGGTCCTATGTGACCGCGGTCGATTACGGCGCCATCGTCGTGTACGAACAGGGTTATGTTCCCCCGACCTGGGAGGGCAACCCCGAGGATTATACCGGAAAGGACAGCGGCCAGTACTGGATGGTCCGTTTCGACGGCCAGTATACCAATACCATGGTCTTTGCCGGCACCTACAAATTCTCCACCCAGACGAAGCTTCCGTGCTATGACCCGGAACCGGGTAAGGACACGTTCGTCCTGAAGGAAGGCAAGAACAAGATGGATATCGGCGTGCTTCCTTTCTGCCGGGTCAAGGATCCGCAGATCAAGTACGACGCTGCTTCCAAGAAGATGATCGCCACCTTCTATGTGGAGCTGGGCGATCCGTCCCGTGCCAACAAGGTTTCCAACGTGATTTTCAGCGGCAACACGCAGCTCTTCGTGGGCGGTAACAACATGAACCTCGCGAAGGATCACAAGCCGGCCAAGGCCCAGAACGTCCAGCCGGGCGAGCTGATCACCCTGGAGATCGACACTACCGCTCCCGAAAATGCCAACCTGTTCAAGTATTCCACGCAGGACCGTTATTTCCGTATCGGTGCCATGGCGGAAGGAAACGGCTACAATTCGGAGAAGAACAAGTACTACAATTTCTCGCCCATTTACAAGGTTTCCGCCGACTTCTCCAAGATTGAGGAAGTCAAGTGGGACGAGGTCAACTGGGAATAATGCCTAAAGACAGACTGCATTATGAAAAAGATATTCAGTTTCATGCTTCTCGGCCTCGCCTTGCTCGTTTCCTGTGAGAAGGAAGGTCCGACGACGCTCAATAAGATCACGGATCTGTACACCGCCCCTGACGGTGCTACGGAGATGACCCTTTCCGGCGCCACCTCTAACTGGGCCACCGACCGGCGTTACTTCGACTTGACGTTCAACAACCTGACTACGACCCTGGTGGGTTATGATGCCCTTCTCTCACCTGCACAGTATGTGATCGGTGCCGACCAGATCGGCAACGCCATCAACACCAAAGTGAATGGCCAGAGCGCCAGCGAAGGCTTCATCACGGTCGGTGAAAGGGATGGCCAGTATCAGATTACGGCCACCATCGGCGGCAAGGCCTACTATTGGAAAGGCGCGCTGCCCTTCACGCCGGATCCCGCCCCGACGGCCCTCTCCGAGGTGCTGAGCGCCCAGAGCAATCTGGGTAATGGCGTGAAGTCCCTCACCATGAACCTCGCCACGACGGGTATCTCCCAGGAGTTCGATATGACCACCTGGACGTCCACCTGGAAAGGAAATGGCGGTTATCTGGCCCTCGATATCTACAGCGAGGACGGTTATCTGCACGAAGGTACCTATACGGCTAGCGCACAGGGCGGTGTGATCAACCCCAATGAATTCGGTATCGGCTATGATACGGTCATGGAGTACACCGACCAGGACGGTAATCCGCAGACCTATGAGGCGAAGGACTGGGGTACCTGCTGGTGGACCGTCGCGAACGGCGCCGCCACGGCGAAGAAGATCACCTCCGGCCTGGTCAATGTCTCCAGCCGCGAAGAGGGGGATGCCACCATCTGGACCATCTCCTGGGGCGCCGAATATCCGGTGGAGGTTCTCTTTGAAGGCGCCATCCCGGCCCTCACCAAGCCCAAGAAACCGGACGGACCGGTTGTGCCTGATTATCTCTATACCGAGGAGGTTACGCCGGGAGACGGTCTCGACCTGCATGCCGTGACCATCACGGACAAGGATGGCAACGTGGTTGCCTATCTCGAGCTGCAGACCGAAGTCGGTGCGGCTGAACTGACCGGCTCCTATCCTTCCACATCCTATGCCAGCGCGCCCGGACAGATGCGCGACGGCTACTTCATCGACCTGAGTCAATGGGGTATGGAAGGTACGATGGAAGGTGGTTCCTATTATGTCGAGAACGGTGAGAAGCAGTTCATCGGCGCCGGAACCGCGACGGTTGAAGTGACCCCGATCGCCACTGGTGCCTACAACTTCACTTGCGTGTTCTTCAGCTACAACGCAGCCGGTCCGGACTATGTCCCTGATGCCGGCGGCGATGTGGGGGATGCCCTTCCTGCCAAGGATGTGGTTACCGAGCACGCTTCCGGCGTGGATAAGCACACCATCACCGTTGGTGAAGGCGACGATATCGTGGCCGTGTTCGAACTGCTGACCGCGACCGGGAATGACTTTGTCGGTTCTTTCGTCAGTACGGAATATGCCGCCGAGCCGGGTATGCTCTGCAATGGCTACAGCTTCCCGGATTGGGGGATCTTCGGTGGTTCCTATATCATGGTGGACGGTGCCCGTCAGGACGTGGCTCCGGGTGAAACCGTGGAGGTGACCAACGTGAGCGGCAGCGTCTACAAGTTTGTGGGCTCCGCTGGATTCACGATTGTGGCAGATGTGGCGAAATAAACCGCTGAAACCTGAACCTTAAGAATCGGGGCCGGTCCATCAGGCCGGCCCCTTTTTTATCTTCCGGAAAGTTTGTATCTTTGGAACGAACAACAGATCATCCCCTTATGAAACGAATCCTTTCCCTTGCCCTGTGCCTGGCCCTGGCCGGTGCGGCGGTGCTCCGTGCGCAGGAGTATCCCTTCCAGAACACGAAACTCTCCGAAGAGGAACGGCTGGACAACGCCGTGTCCCTGATGACGGTCGATGAGAAGATCATGACCATCGTGGGCCAGGGCGTCCCGCGCCTGGGAATCGACGGCCCCGGTGCGACCGAAGCCATCCACGGCATCGTGCGCGGCGGTGACGCCGAGCTCCCGAACCTCGGCAACGCCGGTCAGTTCGGCGGCGGCTGGCGCCGTCCGGTCCCCAAGTACCGCAACAGCACCGCTTTCCCGCAGGCCTACGGCATCGGCGAGACCTGGGACCGCGAAATGGCCCATATCGTGGGCGACGTGATGTCCTACGAGGCCCGTTTCTATTCCAAGGACAATCCCTGGAAGGCGCTGGTCCTCTGGGCTCCGAATGCCGACCTGGCGCGTGATCCGCGCTGGGGACGCACCGAGGAGAGTTTCGGTGAGGACCCGTACCTGGTGGGCGAACTCGTCGCCGCCGAAGTGAAGGGCATCCAGGGCGACGACCCCACCTACTGGCGTGGTGCAGCCCTGATGAAGCACTTCCTTGCGAACAGCAACGAGGACAACCGTTACAAGACGGACTCCCGCTTCGACGAGGAACTCTTCCGCGACTACTATGCCTACGGCTTCTGGAAGGGCGCCAAGGCTGGCGCGATGTCCCTGATGACCGCCTACAACGCTTACAACGGTATCCCTTGCATCGCCGCCCCGTTCATCAAGGACGTCCTGATCGACGAGTGGGGGATGAAGGGCACGATCGTCGATGACGCCGGCGCCCTCCGCTTCATGTTCATGCCTGAGATGCACGGCTATGCCGCGGACGTGAACGATGCGGTCAAGAAGGCGCTGGAGGCCGGCCTGTCCCGGTTCATCGACTCCAACTTCACCCAGGTGAAGGCCGCCTACGACGCCGGCTATCTCTCGGACGAGGTAATCGACGAGCGCACGAAGGCCAACCTCCGGACCATGCTCCGTCTGGGCCTGATGGATGCGGAATGCCCGTATGACCAGCAGGAATTCGGCTCTGAGGAAGATGTTCCCTGGGAGCGCCAGGAGTTCAAGGATAAAGCCCTGCTGGTGACGCAGAAGTCCATCGTCCTCCTCAAGAACGAAGGGCAGCTGCTTCCGCTGGACAAGTCCAAGGTGAAGAAGATCGCCGTGTTCGGCAACCGCGCCGAGAAGGTCCTCAAGGACTGGTACGGTGCCCTCCCGTCCTACCGCGTGAGTCCGCTGGACGGCATCAAGGCCGCCGTGGACAGCACGCAGACCGAGGTCCGCTTCCAGCGTTGGGATTCCGACGGCTCCGCCCAGGAACTCGCGAAATGGGCGGATGTGTGCATCGTGTGCGTGGGTAACCACCCTGCGACGAGCCCCGACTGGGACGCCCAGTCCGTCCAGGCCCCCTGGGCCTATGGTACCGTGGCCGGTGACGGCCGCGAATCCCTGGACCGCCGCAGCCTCCAGCTGGAGACCGAGGACCTCATCAAGGTGGTCTGGCAGGCGAACCACAATACCGTGGTGACCCTGATCTCCAGTTTCCCGTTCGCCATCAACTGGACGGCGGAGAACGTCCCCGCCATCGTCCATATGACCCAGTGCAGCCAGGAACTGGGCACGGCCCTGGCTGATGTCCTGTTCGGCGACTACAACCCGGCCGGACGCCTCACCCAAACCTGGGTGAAGGATATCCTGGACCTCCCGAACATGCTGGATTACGACATTCGCAACGGCCGTACTTACATGTACGCCCGGCAGAAGCCCCTCTTCCCGTTCGGCTTCGGCCTGAGCTACACCACGTTCAAGTACTCGCACATGAAGGTGAAGAAGGACGGCGACAACTATGTCGTTTCCTTCGACCTCAAGAACACGGGTTCCCGCGATGGTGAGGAAGTGGTCCAGCTGTATGCCAAGTACAAGGGCGACGGTGCTTCGAAGCGCCTCCGGGGCTTCGAGCGCGTGGCCGTGAAGGCGGGGGAGACCGTTCCCGTGAGGATCGTGGTTCCCGCCGATGACCTGAAGCTCTGGGACAGCGGGCAGCATGCCTTCGCGCTCCCGAAGGGCCGCACGAAACTGATGCTGGGCGCTTCCTCCGAGGATATCCGGCTTACGAAGCGCGTGAAACTCTAAAGGAATCCCGCCTGGTTACAAACGGCTACCCCATCCGGTACAAATGGCGGCGCTTTCTTTCCGAATCCCGGCCGCCAAGTCTCGAATGGAATCCGTAACTTTGAGATTGGAAATCAACTATCCCGTCATTATATGAAAAAAATCTTCCTTCTGCTTGTTCCCGCGGTGCTGATGACCGCGTGCGCCGGAGCCCAGTCTCCGCAGGACAAGCTCACCGTCAACGACAAGACAATCGACCAGATCATCGCCCAGATGACCCTGGAGGAAAAGGTCGAGATGCTGCATTCGAAGACCAATATGTCTTCCGCCGGCGTCGAGCGCCTCGGCATCGCCGACATGAACTATGCCGACGGTCCTTTCGGCATCCGTGAGGAAGGCGTTCCGAACGGCTTCCAGTCCGCGGGCTGGAAACTCGATTCCGCCACCTATTTCCCGACCGGCAGCGCCCTGGCGGCCACCTGGTCCCGGGAGATGGCTTACCTGTACGGCAACGGCATGGGTACGGAAGCCCGCCTCCGCGGCAAGGACGTCATCCTGGGCCCGGCCGTGAATATCCAGCGCCTCCCTGTGGGCGGCCGTACCTATGAGTACCTGAGCGAGGATCCCATCCTCTCCGCCGCCCTCTCCCTGGAGTACACCAAGGGTGTGCAGGATAAGGGTACCGCGGTGTGCATCAAGCACTTCGCCGTGAACAACCAGGAGACCAACCGCGGCAGCGTGGACGCCCAGATCGATGAGCGCACCCTCCGCGAAATCTACCTCAAGCCTTTCGAGAGCGCCATCATCGAGGGCGGTGCCATGAGCGTGATGCCGGCCTACAACAAGGTGAACGGCGACTACTGCTCCGAGAATGAGCACCTGCTGAACGAAATCCTCCGCGGCGAGTGGGGCTTCAAGGGCTTCACCGTCTCCGACTGGGGCGGCACCCACAGCACGATGGGCGCAATGCTCCACGGCCTGAACGTCCAGATGACGGGCTCCAACTACCTGGGCCAGCCGGTCATCGACTCCATCGCCACCGGCGCCCTCACCGAGGCCCTGGTGGACGAGAAGGTCAAGCAGATCCTCCGTGTCCGCTACGCCATCGAGGCTGTCCCGGCCGATGTCGCCAATACCGTGATGACCTCCCAGCCCGAGAGCCAGGAGATCGCCAAGAAGGTCGCCGAGCGCTCCATCGTCCTCCTCAAGAACGAGGGTAAGCTCCCGATCGCCAAGGAGGTGAAGAAGATCGCCGTCATCGGCCAGAACGCCGTCCTGAAGACCCAGAGCGGTGGTATGGGAGCCGGTGTGAAGGCCCTCTATGAGGTCACGCCGCTCGAAGGCATCTGCAAGCGCGCCGGTGCCGATGTCCAGGTGACCTACGCCCCCGGTTACAAGAACTTCCCGGGCCGCCGCTGGGGACCCGCCCCGGCTACGCCGAATCCGCTGGAGGCTGCCGCCATTGACGAGCCTGCCGATCCCGCCCTCCTCGCAGAGGCTGTCGCCCTCGCGAAGGACGCCGACCTGGTGATCTTCTTCGGCGGTACCAACAAGAGCATCGAGACCGAAGGCTCCGACCGCCAGAGCATTGACCTCCCCACCGGCCAGAACGAAGTCGTGGCCGCCCTGTATGAGGCCAATCCCAACCTCGTGACCGTCCTCATCTCCGGCGGTCCCACCGACCTGCGCCAGCTGGAGCCGGTTTCCCCGGCCATCGTCCAGGGCTGGTGGAACGGTACCGAAGGCGGCACCGCCCTCGCCGAGGTCCTCTTCGGCGACATCGCCCCTTCCGGCAAGCTCCCGTTCACCTTCCCGATGAAGCTCGAGGATTCCCCGGCCTACGCGATGGGCAACTTCCCCGATCCGAACGCCGGCGGCGACCTGTTCTCCCTGATGTATCGTCCCGATGTGCTGAAGATGTCCCGTGAGGAGCGCCAGAAGCTCATCGACTCCCTCCCGAAGCCGGTTTCCAAGTATACGGAAGGCTTCCTCGTGGGCTACCGTTGGTTTGACACCAAGAACGTGAAGCCGATGTACGCCTTCGGCCACGGCCTCTCCTATGTGGACTTCGAGTACGGCGCCGTCAAGGCGGCTGCGGACAAGAAGGCCGTGAAGGTGACCTTCACCCTCGCCAACAAGGGCAACATGCCGGCCGACGAGGTCGTCCAGCTCTATGTCGCCCGTCCGGAAGCCACCGTCGCGTGGCCGACCAAGGAACTCAAGGCCTTTGACCGCGTTTCCCTCGCCGCCGGCGAGACCAAGACCGTCACCCTTGAGATTCCGGTGAAGGACCTCCGCTACTGGAATGTGGACAAGAACGCCTGGGACCTGGAGCACGGCAAGCTCGTCCTCCTGCTCGGTTCCGCTTCCGACGATATCCGCCAGCAGGCAGAAGTGACCATCTAACTATGCATAAGTGTTTGATTCTTGGGGCCGCCCTGCTCGTTGCAGCGTGCGGCCCCAGGCCTTCTGCCCAGGTGGAGAAGGTCGACCTGTGCACGGCCGTGGGCGACTACGGCAAGGTGGTGGAGGCCATTGAGATCACCGTGTCCAATCCCCGTTCCCTGAAGGGGTTGACCGCGGCCGATTTCGACCTCGTGAACAATGTTTCCGGTGCGTTCATCGATGCGGCCACGGGTCAGGCCCCGGCCGAGTATGAGGATGACGGGATTACCGTCTCCGTGAAGAAGAACGTCCTCCGGATCGAGGCGAAGCCCTTCAATGTCGCCGGCAAGGCGGAAGGCTGGTTCAAGCGCATCCCGTGGGAGCTGCACTGCGCCGCGGATTCCGCCCTCAACGTCACCCCCGCCCAGGTGGCGGAGGAGCACATCGCCGTCCTGGACGACTGCGAAACCGGTTCCTTCACCTTCGGCGGCCTGACGCGGGAGTATATGCTGTACCTCCCGAAAGACGCTGACGGAAAGGTGATTCCGAACGTCCCCCTGCTGGTCTGGCAGATCGGCGGCGGCGAGTATGACAAGGACCTGATGACGGTCGCCACGGCGAACCGCTGCCTGGTTTCCCTGCCGACGGAAGGCATCCCCTGCGCGACCCTCGTGTTCGCCCTCGCCAACCCGAACTATTCCTACAGCGCTTCGCTGTATCCCGAGAAGATTGAACTCATCGACCGGAACAATGCCCTCCAGATGGCCTTCATCGACCAGCTGATTGCGGAGGGAAAGGTCGATGGCAGCAAGCTCTTCTGCGCCGGTGCCTCCAGCGGCGGCGGCTGCACGATGCGTTTCATGATGCAGTTTGCAGACCGCTTCAAGGCGGCCATCCCTTGCTGCGCCATGGACCCGATCGTCCCGATCCACCAGGTGGAGGAGAAATATCCCGGCCAGTATGCCGACGACGTGGAGAAGGTCTGGCGCGGTGACTGCGTCTACAAGTGGAACGGTACCGACATGGTCCTTTCCCCGATGAATGTCGACGCTTTCACGAAGCTCCCGATGTTCTTTGTCCACGCGGAAACCGACCGCACCTGCAAGGTGGCCAGTACCTACGCCTACACCGAGGCCCGCAAGCGCCTGGGTGCCGTGGATGACAAGATGCTCATTTACAGCGACGAAGACCTCGTCCGCTGGGGCGTCGCCCCGATGATGGCCCACTTCTCCTGGGTCCCGCTCCTGGACGACTACGCCGCCGGCAGTCCGATGGACTGGATGGTGAAGCAGTTTTAGGGATTCCTTCACCCCTTCGGGGTTCGGAATGACAAGTCAGTCCGGGCTCCTGGATAACCAAAGACAAAGGGACTGGCCGTGCGGCCAGTCCCTATTAGTTGTAGGACCCTTTTGTCATTTGGGGTTGGGCCCGAAGCCCCCATTTTTGTCATTCCGAGGAGGGCGAAGCCCGACGAAGGAATCTACTTGAAAATCAGCGGAACGAACTCGGACAGGTAGATCCGCCAGTTGCGCCAGATGTGGCCGCCGTCGGTCTCCATGTACTTGTACGGGTAACCGGCCGCATCGAGCTTGGCGCGGAACTCGTTGTTGGACTGGATGAGGAAGTCGGTCCGGCCGATGCCGATCCACAGCAGGGCCGGCTTCTTGGCGAAATAGGTCGCGAGCTTGGCGTCGAAGTCCTGGTACATCGGGCTGATGGAGGGATCCGTCACGCCGATTGCGGCGGAGAACATGCCGGAGTAGTTGAACAGGTCCGGATAGTTCAGGCTGATGTTCAGGGTGTGGAAACCGCCCATGGAAAGGCCGCAGATGGCCCGGGACTGCTTCTTGGCGATGGTCCGGTAGTGGCTGTCGATGAACTTCACGATCTCCGGGAAAGCGGTCTCGAAGGTTCCTTCCATGGTCTGCGGCAGGGACATCGTCGGACGGGTGTAGCCGGTGGAATTCTCCAGCGGGGCGGCCTCCTCGGAGATGTTGCCGTTGGTGAAGACCACGATCATCGGCTTCGCCTCGCCGCGGGCGATGAGGTTGTCGAGGATCTGCGTGGCGCGGCCCTGGGTGACCCAGGCATCCTCGTCGCCGCCGATGCCGTGGAGCACGAACAGGACGGGATATTTGGCCTTGGAGGTCTCATAGCCGGCCGGGGTATAGACCGTCAGGCGGCGGTCGAAGCCCTGCTTGTCGGAATGGTACCAGACCTTGGACACCGTGCCGTGCGGAACGCGGTGGATGGCATACAGGTCGGAACGGGCACCCTCCTCGGGGACGAGCAGCACGCTCGTGAGGGAGGCGACGTCACGGTTTACCCACATGTTGTTCGGGTCGATGACGGTATTTCCGTCCACCCGGAAGGTGTAGTTGTACAGTTCGGGAGCCACCTTGAAGGGGGTCGTGTACTCCCAGACGCCGTTCTTGCCTTCCTTGAGCAAGCCCACGCCGGGGGCGTCATAGGACATCTTCTGGCCGTTGAACTCCACCTCGATCTTCTCGGTGGGGAGGAAATCACCGGTGACTTCCACCTTCACGGCCTTGGGGGCCTGGTAGCGGAAAGTGACGGTACCGTCGGCATTGATCACGGGAGACTCCGTCTGGGGACCTCCGTACAGGGCCTGCTGGGCAAAGGCGCTGAGGCCGAAGCACAGGGCTGCGAACGCAACAAAAAGTTTCTTCATATCTGTAAAAATAAAGGTTTTGATTACTTGAACAGAAGCTGGGCGAAGGTATTCAGGTACAGGCGCCAGTTCTTCCAGACGTGGGCGTCGTCGCTCACGAAGAGGGTGTGCGGCATGTCATTCTTGGTGAGGTGCTCGTCCAGGACGAGGGAACCCTGGTAGGCCATGGTGTCGTCCTTGCCGACGCCGATCCAGTACAGCTTGTAACCGGCCTTCTTGATGCCCTGGAGGTCAGCATCGAGGTGGTCGCTCTCGCGGATGCCGCAGCTCAGGGGGCAGATGTAGTCGAACACGCCCGGATAGAGGATGGTTGCGGAGGTGGTGTGGCCGCCGCCCATGGACAGGCCCGCGATGGCGCGGCCGGCCGGCTTGGCGACCGTCCGGTATTCCTTGTCGATGAAGGGGACGATCTCCTTCACGAGGCTGTTCACGTAGGCGTTCTGCCACTTCGGGTCCTGACGGTCCATGGGGACGGTCTCCAGGCCCAGGGTGTTGGCGGCCTGCTGGTTCGGGTTGCCGTTCGGCATCACCACGATCATCGGCTTCGCGAGGCCCTTCTCAATGAGGTTGTCCAGGATCTGGGCGGCACGGCCCATGGAGGTCCAGGCTTCCTCGTCACCGCCGCCGCCGTGGAGGAGGTAGAGGACGGGATACTTGGCCTTGGGATTCTTCTCGTAGCCGTAAGGGGTATAGACCGTCATCCGGCGGGAGATGCCCAGCGACGGGCTGTCATACCAGCGGTAGGTGACGGAACCGTGGTTCTTGGCCTCATAGTAGTTTTCCGAGCGCTCGCCGGGGATGAACAGCATGTTCAGGTAGCGGGTGCCGTCGCGCTGGACCTTGTCGTTCAGGGGGTCATTGACGGACACGCCGTCCACGACGAAATTGTAGGTGTAGATTTCCGGTTCCGGGGCGTCGATGGTCACTTCCCAGATGCCGCCTTCGCCCTTGGCCATGTCCAGGGTGCCCGTCCACGGGTTCTCCATCCAGTTGCCGGAGAGTTGGACGCGGGTGGCGTAGTTGGCGTTGAGGCGGAAGGTGACCTTGCCGTCCTTCACTTCGGGGGAGACGATGCGGGGACCGCGGCCGCCGAAGGCGAAATTGGTGAGTTCCTGTCCGGAAAGGGCCGTCACCGTGAGGAGGGCGGCAGCGAGAAGGGTAAAGATTCGTTTCATGTTCTGTGGTGTTTTGTGTTGATACAAAGGTACGGAATGCCCGCCACAGGCTTTGCGTCTCCTGTTTAAATTGTTATAGAATTGTTCAAGGAAGGGGGGACAATCTGTCTTTTTTTTCGTTATATTTGTACAGACTAACCACATCTTTTGGTAACCGACAAGCCTGGACTTCATCCCTAGGAGAGTGATCCGGGCCGATGAACACCTTCAACTTAAACTCATTTGTGAAGTGGGTCCCGGATGGCGGGAGCTGGCCTGACGGACGGATACGGACTACTGGGAAAACGACATAATCACTAAAACACTGATTCATTTATGGGAAAAGAGATTTCAAGAAGATCCTTCCTCAAGACAGGAACGGTTGCGGCCATCGGGCTCTCCATGATGCCCGGAAAGGTGTTTGCCCAGAGCGGAAATGAGGCTCCGGCCCCGCTCAACCGCAAACTGAAGATCCTCGGCGTCGGTATCGGCGGCCGCGGCGCCAGCGTCCTCCGGGGCCTGGAAACCGAAGAGATCATCGGCCTGTGCGACGTGGACTGGAAGTATGCCGCGCACGTGTTCGACCGCTATCCGAACGCCAAGCGCTACAAGGACTGGCGCGTGATGTTTGATGAACTGCTGGACGAGGCCGATGCCGTGATGGTCGCTACCGCGGACCACACGCACGCCATCATCGCCGCCGCGGCCATCCAGGCCGGCAAGCACGTCTATTGCGAGAAGCCGCTCACCCGGACCGTGTACGAGTCCCGTCTCCTGACCAAGCTGGCCGCCAAGTACCGCGTGGCCACCCAGATGGGCAACCAGGGCGCTTCCGATGAGGGCGTCCGCAAGATCTGCGACTGGATCTGGAACGGCGAAATCGGCGAGGTCACCCGCGTGGAGGCCTTTACGGACCGTCCCATCTGGCCCCAGGGCCTGGAGCGTCCCGCCAAGGCGGAGAAGGTCCCCAAGACCCTGGACTGGGATCTCTTCCTGGGACCGGCCCCTTATCGGCCTTACCATTCCATCTACACCCCGTGGAACTTCCGCGGCTGGTGGGATTTCGGCACCGGCGCCCTCGGCGACATGGCCTGCCACATCCTCCATCCGGTGTTCAAGGCCCTGAAACTCGGCTATCCGACCAAGGTGCAGGGCAGTTCCACCGCCCTCCTGACCGAATCCTGCCCGCAGGCGGAGAAGGTCCGCTTCGTGTTCCCGGCCCGTGACAACATGCCCAAGGTGGCGATGCCCGAGGTGGTCGTGACCTGGACCGACGGCGGCATCCTGCCTGACCGTCCTGCAGGCCTGCCCGCCGGTAAGGATATGAACGACAGCGGCGGCTGCGTCATCTTCTACGGCACGAAGGATACCCTCATCTGCGGCTGCTACGGTGCACATCCGTACCTGCTGTCCGGTCGCAATCCCAAGGTTCCGAGTGTCCACCGCGTGATCAAGCTCAACCACCAGCAGGACTGGGTCCGCGCCTGCAAGGAGGATCCGGATCACCGCACCCCGAGCGCGTCCGACTTCTCCGAGGCCGGCCCGTTCAACGAGATGGTGGCGATGGGCGTGGTGGCCGTGCGCCTGCAGGGCCTGAACCAGGAACTGGAGTGGGACGGCGAGAACATGCGCTTCACCAATATCCCGGCCGGTGCGACCATCCGGACCATGATCCACGACGGCTTCTCCATCACCGACGGCCATCCGACCTTCGAGAACGTCTATACCGATCCGGTGGACGCCAACAAGTTCGCCGAGGAACTGATCAAGCCCGTCTTCCGCGAGGGCTGGCCCCTTCCCGAACTGCCCGCATAAACATCATCAAACCATAACCCCATGAAAAAGATTCTTTTGCTTGCAAGTGCAGCCCTGATGGTCTTCGCCGTTTCCTGCGGCAACCAGGGCAAGAAAAAGGCTCCGGCCGTTCCGGAATATACGGTGGTCGAGGCGCCCCAGGTAGACCTCGCCGAATTCCCGGTCGATGACGACGGCTATGTCGTCCTGTTCGACGGCAGTTTCACCAAGGGCTGGCGCGGCTACGGCAAGGACGCCCTTCCGGCCCGCTGGACCATCGAGGACGGCTGCCTGAAGTTCAGCGGCACCGGTACCGGCGAAGGCCAGACCGGCGAGGGCGGCGACATCATCTTCGCCCACCAGTTCAAGAACTTCACGATGGAACTCGAGTGGAAGGTTTCCAAGGGCGGCAACTCCGGTATCTTCTACCTCGCCAAGGAAGTCACCACCAAGGACGAGAACGGTGCCGAACGCTATGAGCCCATCTACATCTCCGCGCCGGAGTACCAGGTGCTGGACAACGCGAACCATCCGGATGCCTTCCTGGGTGTCGATGGCAACCGCCAGTCCGCTTCCCTGTACGACATGATCCCGGCCGTTCCGCAGAACCAGAATCCGTATGGCGAGTGGAACAAGTGCAAGATCCTGGTGTACAAGGGCACCGTCGTGCACTTCCAGAACGACGTGAAGGTGCTCGAGTACCACCTCTGGACCCAGCAGTGGACCGACATGCTGCAGGCCTCCAAGTTCAGCGAGAAGGACTGGCCCCTGGCCTTCGAACTCCTGAACAACTGCGGCGGCGACGCGCACGAAGGCTACATCGGCATGCAGGACCACGGCGACGACGTTTGGTACCGTAACATCCGCATCAAGCTGATGGACTAGCCCTGTGGGTGCCTGAAGTACGGCTATTACCACCACGCGAACGAGATCAGCACACCGATTCCCAGCAGGAGATTCCTTCGCCCTTCGGGCTCGGAATGACAGAAATGAAAAACCTCCCCGGTTTTGGGGAGGTTTTTCATTTCTGTCATTCTGAGGAGGTCGAAGACCGACGAAAGAATCTATTTGAACAGCGTCGGGGCCAGGGTCTCGAGGTCGGCGCGCCAGGTGGTCCAGCTGTGACCGGCCTGGGCGTTCTCCATGTATTCGTACTGCAGGCCGTCCTTGTCCAACTGGGCGCGGGTGTTCTTACAGTTCTGGTAGGCGATGTCGGAAGGACCGCCCTGGGTGAAGACGAGGCGCTTGAACTGCTTGTTCATCTTCGCGGCGTTCTCCCGGACCTTGAGGCGGGCGGATTCCGCGGCGGGATCCTGACCGGGCTGGAGGGAGGAACTGAGGACCCACACGTAGGTGAACATCTCGGGATGGGAGAAGCAGACCTCCATGGTTTCCATGCCGCCCATGGACAGTCCGGCCATCGCGCGGCTGCCGGCATCGGTCTTCACGTTGTAATTGGCCTCGATGAAGGGGATGATGGAGGAGACCATGTCCTCGGCGAACGGGGGAACCTCGTTCTGCACGGGGATGGTGCCGTTGGGCATCACGACGACCATCGGGACCATCTTGCCTTCGGCGAGGAGGTTGTCCAGGATCCAGCCTGCGGCGCCCACGCCGGGCCAGGAGGCGTCGTTGTCACCGCCGCCATGGACCAGATAGAGCACGGGGAGCTTGTCGGCGGTCTTCTCATAGCCGGCCGGGGTCCATACGTGCAGGCGACGCATCTCACCGAGGTTCTTGGACCAGTAGTAGCGCTGGGCCACGGCTCCGTGCGGGACGTCCTTGACATAGCCGGGACCCACGGTCAGGAGCGAGGACTGCTCGGCGGAGAGCGGCGCCTTCGGATCCTGCACGCGGACGCCGTCCACGGTGAAATTGTAGCGGAAGCAGCCTTCGCCGAGGCCTTCGCAGATTCCTTTCCAGACGCCGTTATCGGCCTTTTCGAACTTCACGGGGTTGTTCCAGGGGAGGTCGCCGGAGACGGAGACCGTCTGGGCCTGCGGGGCATAGATCTGGAAGAGCACCTTTCCGTCCGGCAGGACGCGGGTGGACTGGAGGGTGTCGTTGGGGGTGGGCTGGCGCATCCACTGGGCGGATGCGGACAGGGTGCAGCACAGGGCTGCGAGGAAGAGTAAGCGTTTCATATCCGGTTTTTTGTTCCGGACAAAGATAGGGCTTTTGGCAGGAAAAGACGCTTTCTCCTGTTCAATTGTTTTGCGGGGCGTTCAACCGGCCTGCAAAAGACTCTTCGCCGATGGCCTGGGTCTTGTTCATGATGGTCGTGAGCATGAGCATATTGGCCGCAATCTCATGGACCGTCTCGTCCTTGCTGGCCTTGAGGGAATACCAGTTCATGTCCCGGTACTCCTCGATGGAATCGACAAAGTCCACCCGGTCGCCGAAGCGGCCGCGGATGCTTTCCTGCAGGGCGGCGGTGTACTGGCTGCACAGGGCGCCCACTTCCTCCTCCATCCCGGCTTTCACCTCGGCGGCCTGCGCCTCGCGGTACTGGGCCTTGAATCCGTCATAATCCTTGTCGGAGCGGATCTCCGTTTTGTCGCCGGTGATCTTCAGGATTTCGCAGCGGTCTATGTCGCCCGACTCCGGAAGCATCTCACTGGAGATGTCGTGCAACTTCTCGAACCGGACGCCATAGAACAGGATCCTCCCGTCATCGACCGTGTACATCATCTTGCTGAAGTCGATGCCGAGGGAGACCTTGTAGTAGAACTTATGGATGTACAGGACGCGCCGGATGCTGGCGTCCTTGAGCATGCTGTCCTCCAGGAGCGTTTCGAAGAACTTCCGGTCGGGGATGTCGAACTTCTCCCGGTCCAGGGCATCCACTTCCTCCTCCTTCACCACGTACCCCTGCTTGGCGTACTCCATCTGCTCGACCTTGAAGGTGTAGTCGATGTGCACGGGCAGGGCTCCGGTCTGCACCCGGGTGTCCAGTTTGTCCGTCAGGGTACGGTTCTCCTGCTCCAGCGCCTCCACCTTCCGTTCCAACTCCCGGTCCTTCTCCAGTTTGGCGATCAGCTCTTGCTGCCGCTCCAGAAGATCGGCCTGCAGCCAGTCGTTGATGGGCTTGAAGGCCAGGAAACTCAGGATGACGGTAATGATATTGGAAAGGACGATGGCCACGCCCGACACCAGGCGGGGAAACAGCAGGAAACAGGCGATGTTCACGCCCACCAGCAGAAGGCATCCTGCAATCCAGAGGGAATTCTTGATCTTTTTCATTAACTGAATCCCTCCTGCAATTTTCACGCCGTGGCAGAGGTTCAGAAGATGTAGTTCAGGGAAATGAAGACATCGTCCGGCAGGAGGAAGAATTTGTTCCCGGAGGAGGTCACCGAGCCGCAGTTGGTACAGCGATAGGCGGTGTACTTCGTGGTTCCGCCCCAGATGCCGGCGCCGAACTCGATGTTCCAGTTGCGGTGCAGCATATAGGTATAGCCCGCCCCGAGGCCGATTCCGTAGGCATCGCCCTCCTCGGCCGAATGGCGGAGCAGCCCGCCGCGGTTATACTCCATATACTGGCCCCTGACATAGCCCCACCAGCTGGAATAGACATACCAGGGCCAGTAGCGGACGTCGAAGGCGAAGGCGACCTTTCGGTTCTCGAACTGTTTCTCGTCGTCCCCCAGCGGGTTTTCGAAACGGTCTTCCGGATTCCCCTTCCGGAATGTCCAGTTATTGAAGCGCGTGCCCGCATGGAGCGAAATGTGCCGGCCTACCGCCACCCCGGCCTCGCCGTTGATGGTCCCGAGGTTGGCCCATTCGGCGAGGTTCGTGGAGACGGAATAGCGTTGTGCGCGCAGGCATACCGGCAGCAGGCACAGAAGGGCAACCAGCAGCGTTGCCGTCAGGAAACGTTTCATCGGACGAGACGGACGGGTAAATAGTAGGTCGATCTCGGGAGGTCTGCGTTTGCGCTCACCGCCGAACCGGAAAACTGGAGAATGTAGCCGTTGCTGCTGCCCGAGTGGTTGGCTGACCAGTACATGCCGCTGTAACCGGCTTGTGACCATACGCTTCCGCCGTTTTTGTATTGGCCGGAAGCAGGCAGGAACACGCAACCCTGGTCGAGATAGGCCTGCAATTCGGACAGGGTCACACCGGTATTGCCGGTGGAGGATCCGGTGTTCCAGTTGAAGGTCCTGCCCATGCCGCTCAGGGTGAGGCCGTCAGGGATGAGGAGGAGGCCGACGGGGTTGGTGTTCTTGGCATGCCTTACCCCGGTGAGTTCAATGACTGCATATCGGCAGGATTCCGTTCCGTTGACGGACGAGCCTGAACGCGTAGTACCGGTGGTGATGCTAGCCCACTCCGTCTTGGTGGGAATCCGCCAGGTGCTGTACCCGCCGTAGGTCAGTTTGTGCGCGTTGTCGATGGTGCCGGAGGCCGTGGAGAAGGAATTGCCGTCGGAATCGAAGAAGGAACCGATGTCGGTGAAACTGAAGTAGTAGCTGCCGGCGTTCTTGCCTTTGATCTCATTCCAGGATCCGATGTTGCTGTTGGCGACGTCTTCGTCCCGGATCTCAAATGTCGTTCCGTTGTAGGACAGGGGTGCGGGAGCGATGTGGAGTCCGGCGAAGGTGCCGGTTCCGTTCTCGGTCCAGGAACCGGAATAGACGGGAACGGCCGGGATGACGATGTCGAAGGTCTTCCAGTCTCCGTTGTTGGAGACCTTGACGGTGCAGCGGTATTCGGCATCCCCCGTCTGGACCGCGGTGGCGTTGATGGGGACGCCGGTGATGCTGCCGTCGCCGCTGTCCGGACTGATGGAAGTGATCCAGTAAGGTCGGGTGGCGGAGTAGGTGGAACCGCCGTCGGTTGAGTAGGACAGGGTCCACGGGATGGCTTGCTTGAATCCGAGGGCATGCTCGCGGTAAGACTTGACCGTCGCGACGTTGGTCGCGATTCCGCTGGAGACACTTTCCGGAACCCCGGTGATGTCGATGATGGAGAAAAGCCAGTCGTCATTGGACGGTGTGACCGTGTAGGTGATATGCTTCCCGGGTTCCCAGACCTGCCCGTCCAGCGCGGCGGTCAGCGTCTGCTCCTTGCCCTGGAAGGTCATCTCGACAGAAAGCTGAGCATCGGCGGCCAGCGTCTGGGGAAGCAGAAGGAGGGTATTGGCCCCGGTCGTGATACTCGTCTCGCCGGATGCGCTGAAGGCTATGTCCAGGTTGGGAAATGAGTATGTCGCATTGCCGGAAGCGTTTGTCCAGGCGTTACTTCCGAGGATGTGCCGGCCGCTGTCCTTGATTCCGGACAAGGTGACGGACTTGACGGTTCCGTCCGTTCCGAAATCATGGACCTTGAACGTGACGGCCGTCAGCGCGTGGCTGAAGGTGAGGGGAACGCCATTCAAGGCGGATGAACCGTCGCCGGGGAAGTCCCCGCTGACGCATTCAAGAAGGTCGGTCTGGGCGGCCGCGGTATTCGGGACGGTGAAACTGATTTGCGGCAGACCTCCGTCAGTCGCTGCGGAAAGCCATTGGAGGCCGGTGGCGGTGGAAGGGGAGACAGCGGCGAAACGTACGTTGTAATCGGCGCCGGGCCAGACCATACGGGTCTCTCCGGTCCAGGAGGAGCCGTTCCGGGTCATTGCCGCCTGGCAGAACAGGTTGGGCTTGTCCTGGTCATTCCAGGCCCCGGGAAAGGCATAACCCGATACGCTGAAGGTATTATGGACGCTCGTAACAGGGGCGGAACGGGTCGTGGGCGTTTCCGGCCAGTCTGAGGCGTAAGCGTGGAGATACAGGTCAGGGATTCCCGTTAACTTCCTGATTCCCATTTTATCCGGGGAATCTTCCCTCCGGCCGGAAGCCTGGTAGGCGTCCACCTGCGGGGCAAACGTGACGGGTTGTGATTCGTCCTCTCCCCGGGGCGTTTCGCGGTGGCAGGCCGCCAGGGGGAGCAGGATGGACAGCAGGGGCAAAAGGATGGATGGTACTTTCATAGGATGGATATGCTTTGATTGTTTTATTGGCCGGTACCGCTGGTGCTGGTGTTGAGGGCTGTCTCGAGCGCACTCCAGCCTGTCAGGGTGGGATTTGTCATAACCAGTTGGGCATTGGAGTCCCCGGTTATCGACAGGAAACGGTCCAGTTCCTCATAGGCCGCGACATCGCTTCCGAACGAGAGGATCAGGGACGAACCTCTGGTAAGGTCCGTATGGGCGGTTATCTCCTCGAAAGAAGAGATACCCCCGACGAAAACGGTGCAGGGAAGGTCGCCGAGTGCTCCTTCCGCGAGCCGAAAGACGGGATCCCAGGGGCCGATGCTCCCGTCGCTCTGCAGGAGTGCGAACCGGTCCGTTTGCAGATTGATCTCCCGGGAGAGCAGCGTAAACGGGCTCACCCCGGGTTCGCTGAAGACGACAGCACTGGAGATTGCTTGAAAGCCGGCGGCGTGTTCGGTTTCAGTAAATTCTTGCAGGTCAATGTCATAGATGATGGCTGTGAAGGGCGTATCCGTTTCCGGATTCTTCACGCCGATCCGGGCGGCCACCATCTCCGTGACCTCGAAGGAGAGGTTGCCCGCCCCGGGAGGGAGGGTGACCGGGTAGAAGAACGCTTCTCCGTCCAGGGTTGTCCGGGCGACCAGACGCGTCCGTCGCGGGCTCCAGGCAGGGGAGCGGTCATCCCCGTCCGTTCCGTTGGGCATCATATAGAACCGGTGCCCGTTCTCGTAGGAACTGCCGGGTGCGAGTGTTCCCCCGGGAGCGGGGATTTCATCGTGCAGGAACCGGTCGAGCTCGTTTTGGAGTCCCATCCGGTTATACCAGAGGGTCGATGGGGTGGTGCCGCCGAGATTCCCGTCCCCGGCCACATTGGTCAGGAACAAGTCCGTCAGGGTGAAGGTCCCGGAAGCGAGGGATTCGGGCTCCAGCCGGTTCGTGAACTTGCGGAGGACGCATCTGGAAACCAGGTGGGCCGGGGAGAGGCAGACCGTCCCGTGGGAGGTCAGGTCGGTTTCAAGATGGCCGATGTGGATGAAATCTCCCAAGTCCTGCCGGTCGAGCCGGGCGATGATTGCCTGGAGCGCCTCCCGCGTGTCAATGGTGCTGAGATCCGGGGCGTTCGTGACGGCCCAGATGTCGTGCACACCCGTGTGGGTGCTCACGGCGATGTCGCCGGAACTGGTCCGGTGCCCGTAACCGTCTTTTGTCCCTCCGGGTTCAAAGACGAATACCTGCAGGTCGTTCACCTGGTCCTCGGCGGCATCGGTCGCGGTGACCGTACGCGTCCGGTCTGTGCTGCCGGAACTGATGGTCACGACGACGGTAGCGGGGTGGACCCCGTCGGACTCCTTCCGGCACGAAACCGGCAAACCCGTGAGGAGGGCTGAAAGGAGAAGGATGCGTAAAGCTATCTGCATACGTGAAAATGCTCGTTAAATGAGGAGATCCCCGCCGCCGGAATCCAGGAGGACCTTTCTCCAGCCGGCCACGAGGATGGCCGCGTTCAGGACAGCCCCCCTCGCCAGTTCGACTTCCAGGCAGATGTCCTCCGGAATGGGCGCCGACCAGTCGTACCGGCCCTCTTCCAGGTAATGGCCGAGGTCGATGCTGTAGATAGTGTACCACTTGTCCTCGTCCGGGGCGTGGTATTCGAAATCGACCCGGATGAAAGGGGCCTCTTCGCCTTCCTGTCCCAGCGACTGCCGGGGGAGACGGGCCGTCCGCCAGCGGTATTCCTCCAGGTCGGTCTCTATGTCGAAGGCCCCTTCGTGAAGGGCAAGCGAGGGGTATTCAAACCCATCGACGCCGCAGTGGCAGACGACCCGGAACTCGTATCCGGCTCCGCGGACGTTCACGGTGAGGTTGTTGTACATCTGCCACTGGTCCGTCTCCACGGTGGTGTCTCCTTCCCCGTATTCTTTCCCGGGCACATAGAAGGCATACCACGGAGGAAACATCCGGCCTTTTTCGGCGGTCAGGAGGCTCGGCGGGGGATCGTCCGCGTCCAAAAGGGCTCCGGCGAGTCCGGAAAAGGCCGCTTCGCCCTTCTGGAGGGCAACGGTGACCCCTTCGGCGAATTCCTGGCGGGTATGCGTCCCGCAGGAGTTCACTTTCCCGTCCTTCCACAGGTGCAGCACGGTCCCGGTCGCTTCGGTATCGGGGACGGGGTTGCGGAGCACGACCGTCACCCACGATGGGCAGGGCGTCCTGTCCTCGAAGACCAGCCCCTTGCAGGAAGGGGCGGTCATCGAGAGGAGGAAAGAGGCGGCGGCAAGAGCCGTCTTTGCCGGCGCAAGGGTGCGCATGACTTCCCTAGATAACGTACTTGCCGGTTTCGGTGGCGATGAACTGGGTCGTCCAGGTCTTGACCGTGATGTTGAAGTTCACCATCGCGGGAATGACCGGTTCGTCCGGGCTGGTGGAGCCGAGGCGGGTCAGTACCAGTTCGTCGATCTCGTAGCTGTAGTTCGCCTTGAGGCCCTGATAGTTGCTTCCGTCATCGCCGGCCTTTCCGATCGGGTAGCCGTTGGTACCGTTCTCGGCGATTGGAATGCCGTAATAATAGACCTGCCCGGCATATTCGGTCTCGATAATGAGCCGCGTGTGTCGCGGGCTCCAGGCGGTGCCGCCGATAGGGCCGAAGACACCGGAGGTGCCCCATGCCACGTCGTTCGGCATCACATAGAAGGTGGATTCAATTTCCGTGGTCTTGTAGGCGTCTTCGTTGATGGCCACGGCAGGGGAGAGGTTGCGGTTCAGCCACAGGTCCTCAGCCTGATCGATCTCCACATATGTAGAATACGGGGTATGATTCGCGTCGAAAGCATACTTGTTGAACCAGAGATCATCAGCGGCCTTCTTGCAGGTGCCGTCGTACTGGAAGGAGCCCACGACGTTGGACATATAGATGTTCTTGATGGTCAGGGGCCCATTCTGGGCGGCGGAGGTGAAATCCTTCTTGATCTTCTTGATCCAGACGCGCGCCACCACGCGGGAGACCTCGACATTCACGCTGTTGTTGCCGGGGGTGAAGGTAGCCGTGTTGCTGCCGATCATCTGGAAGTTCTGCAGGGCGGGAGTCTCGCCTGTGACGTTCTGCGTGAGCAGGAACACCTGGGATTTCAAGTCGGACTCGTTCTTGATGCCGGATGCGTAGCCTCCCGTGACGTTTCCGGCATTGCCGTTGATGACGATCCAGACCTTTTTGCCCGCACCGGTGGTGCAGGAGAGTTTCTTGTCGTCATGGAGGGTGGTTACCGCGCCGGAGGTCGTGAAATCCTCTCCGGTATAGTGCCCGTAGGCATCCAGGTCGCCGGTGGCGTTGAAGACGAAGGCATCGACAGTGTTCACGCGGGTTTCGTCCGCCTCGACCGGGGCGGCCCTGGTTTCGCCGATTCCGGCGCTGCTGATCGTGAAACCGACTTCCGCCCGGCCGGACGGGATGTCCGGTCCGGACCCGTTCTTGGTACAAGCGGCAGCGGCGGTTGCGGCCATCGCCGCGAGAATGAAGAACTTTTTCATGATAATTAGGTTTTAAGTTTAATGGGATAAACGACCGTTTATCCCTTTGGGGTTCTTCTTCAGTACAACTGCCTGCTTGTACTTTCGGGGGCAAAAATAAGTCAAATATTTCTTCTTTGCAAGTAAAATATTACTTAATACGAGTAAATATTGCAAAAACGGGCGGAAAATCTTATCTTTGTGTCGAACCAACCATCCCAACAGCCATGACACCACAGGAGGTGATGAAGGCATTGGCCGCCGAATGGCGGCGCAGCGGCCTGACCTATCACGATATCGCCCGAGAAACGGGATACAAGTATCAGACGATCGCCAATTTCATCGCGAACAAGAAGACCTACTTCACGTCGGCGCAGGCCGTGAAGTTCAAACCCCTGGGGTATAACCTGAACTTCCTGATGTTCGGCGAGGGAACCCTCTGCCCCGGGGACGATACGGCCCGCCTGATCAAGGAGGGGAACGATTTCCTGCCGGAAGGATATAAGGTGTATAGCCTGCTCACGGCGCTGAAGGCCCTCGGGGACATTACCGGCGATCCGCTCGTCCGGGAGGTCCACCAGCGGTTCTTTCAGGCATTTACAACGGCCGACAGCAAGGAATGCATGGATATTCTCGACGATATCCAGCAAATCCTTGCTGTCGGCAGGGTCAATCGGAACGATCCTGCTATTCAGTCAGGAGGGCAGGACGCTCCGGCACGATGATCCAGGCGATCAGGTAGGCGAGGAGGCCGCTGCCTGCGATGAAGAGCAGGACCAGCCAGGCGAGCCGGATGATGGTCGGATCGATATCGAAATAGTCAGCCAGGCCGTTGCAAACGCCCGCAATCATTTTCCCTTCCCGGATTCTGTAGAGTTTCTTGGTAACCATAGTGCTGAGCAAGTTAAAAGGTTTCTTATCCGTTATTGTGTATTAGTTAACTATTACACTGCAAAGATGAGGAACTTTTTTCTATTTTGCAACAAAAATCTGACTTTTTTTGATTTCCGTGACCGGCTGGAACTCCGGCGAACGCATATAGTCCAGCAGGGCCCGGTAGAACTGCCTTCCTTCGGGGTAGTCCTGTATGCTGTCCAGATCGGCGCAGCACACCAGGAGACGGCCTTTGCCCATCTTGAATTCGGAAACAAGCCCGAGCCGGTGGTTCCGCTCCACATTGTCAATGACTTGCACGATGGGCACATAGCCGTCCACGCCGTCCAGGATGAGCGGCCGGGAGGCCTTCACGACCGGGAACCACTGCCAGGAGGTATGCCCCTCCGTCGGGAACTCCCGGAACAGCGGGTGCGCCGGGTCCATCAGAAGCCCCAGCGTCCCGGGGGAGACCGGCTTGCCGGCGCTTTCGCAGATTCCCTGGAACATCCGGTAGTTCCAATAATCGGTCTGGAACAGCCCGCCCACGGTGTTTGTCGTATCGGAAGGCATCAGCAGGACGGAAGCACCGCCCTGGAGGGCATCCAGGGTCGATGCATCCAGGGACCGGGCAATCCGGATTCCGTGCGGGTCCGGCGTGTTGCCGGCAGGATAGACCCAGATCGGCCAGACATTCTCGCAGACCGAGCCGTCGCGGAGTGCAACCGATACATACAGGTTCAGCAGGAGCGGCCGGTCCACGCCGGAGAGATCCATCTCGATTTCCTGGAGGGGGAGGAGCCCTTCCCCTTCCGGGACCGGCAGGTAATGGGTCACCCAGTTATCCTGCAGCGGGGACGGTAATCCGGCCTCCTGGTCCATCAGGCCCATCGCCCACAGGATGTTTTGGATTTCCTCCTGCCCGTACTTCGCCAGCAGCAGGTTCGCCCGGAACACTTCATCGGAACTCCAGCAGTATTTGTCGAACTCCGCCAGCGGGACGATGTCGTTGCTCCAGCCCCGCCATTCGGTCGGGTCGATGCCGGCCTTCCGGTCCATAAAAGCGTCCAGAATGCCCACATAGGCAGATCCTTGTCCCGGATAGTCTTGGATGTCAAGCAGTTGGAATCCTCCCAAACCGGGCGTTCGCAGGCACATCTCGATATCGGCCTTGTATAACTGCTCCGCCCAGGCGACCGAGGCGCGGTGGAAATCCGCTGCCTGCCCGCCCATTCCGGCCGCTTCCAGCCGCCGGCGGAACTCCATAAGGTTGACCGGGACAAAGGGAGTTTCTTCGTATTTGTCAATCTCCGCGTAATCCGGATAGGACTGGAACTGCCCCGTCTCGTGGCTGATCACGGGTACGGGAACCCCTTCCAATGCTTCGGCGAAGTTCCGCCTCGTTCCCGGGTAGAAATGGTTCAGGATGCCGCCGTCCAGCGCGTCACAGAAGGCAAAGGAGCTCCGCACGTGGGTGCCGAATTCGCCGTAAGCCTCCCCGCGGGTGCGGCAGGTGGCAAAGAAATCCATCCCTTCCACATAGCCCCGCCAGCCCAGGAAGGCATTGGTTCCGTTGGTATAAAGGATCTGCGGAGCCGCCGCGCGGAAAGTATCCACCAGTTCCTGCATCACCGCCGGTTCCCCGGACAGTTCATTGCCCAGGGAAAAGAGCGCGAAGGAGGGATGATGCCCATAGGTCCGGACGATGTTCAGGCCCTCTTTCCGCAGGAATCCGAGCAGTTCTTCCCCTTCCAGCGTCCCCCAGAAGGGAAGTTCGGGCTGCAGGTAGATGCCCAGTTCGTCGGCGGCCGCAAAAGCGGCCTCCGGCGGGCACCAGGAGTGGAAACGGACGTGGTTGATGCCATATTCCCGGCATTGATTGAAATAGCGGAGCCAGGAGGCCTTGTCCATGGGCGTATGGCCGGTGAGGGGGAAAACGCAGGCGTCGTGCTTGCCCCGCAGGAAGACCGGATGCCCCTGGTCATAAAACTGTCCGCCATTGACTTCCAGCCGGGGTTTCGGGTTGCCGGTCCCCATTCCCTCTTCCTCCGCCGGCCGGAATTCAATCCGGCCGATGACCCCGTTCCAGTTGGTCTGGGTGTCTTCCGAATACAGGTGGGAACTGCGGATGACCCCTTCCGGTACGCCTCCGCCGTTGTCCACGCAGAGGGCCAATGTATGGACCCCGGGTCGCAGACGGCCCAGGACGTAGGTCTGCGGAGTGGATACATCGTTGCAGGAATCCACCAGGGCACCGTCCAGATAGAGTTTCGTCGCCTTGGTCCGTTCCAGATACAGGACCAGGTCCCGGTTCTTCCAGGCCTGGGGGGCGACCACCTTCTTGCGGTACCAGGCCTTGCCCACATAGGCGTGCCGCCGCGTGAGCCGGCCCGTCTCCACGGTGGCGTCCGGCTCGAAGCCTTTCCCTGCCAGGTCCGTCGTCCCCGGCAGGGAAATGGTGTCGCCGAATTCCATCAGGGGAGTCCCCGACCCTTCCGGGTCCAGGCGGAATTCCCAGGGGCCGGAAAGGTCGGGGTCCGGCACGCAGGCGACTCCCAGACAGCCCGCGAGCAGCAGCAGGGCCAGGTACCTTTTCATGTCGTGTATAGGGCGATCAATAATGGATCACGCGGACGACCACCTTGCCGGCTTCCGGCCCGCGGACGACTTTCATCCGGAGTTCGCCGGTGACCTGCGTGCCCGCACCGAGCTCGGTGAGTTTGGCCTCGATGCCCGGTTCGCCTTCGCCGATGAGGTCTGCGGCCGTCAGTTCGCCGTCCCAGAGCACCGGACCGAAGGTATGGTTGATCACCCAGTGGCCCGGATCGATGCCGTCGAAGACATATTCATCGACCCCTTCCCGGAGCATCACGCGCTTGGAGAGCTCGTTGCCGCCGTAGCCGAAGTTTCCGTTACCGCGCTTGTTGATCTCCACTTCGGCACCCATCCCGTTCACCTCCTCGGTCCTGGCGCGGAAGAAATCGAGGCCGCTGTCGAAGGACTCCACCTGGAAGACATAGTCGGCTTCGGTGTTGAGGCTGTGGAGTTTCAGGAAGTTGTCGTCATAGACGATATAGCTGTTGTACAGCTTGTCCGGGCTGAGTCCGTACCGGACGATGTAGCCGTCCGCGCCCGGAACCGGATCCCACAGGAGGGTGGCCTCCCGCCGGTCTTCCGGATTCCGGACCACCTTGACCCCGTCCACCACGACGGCGCGGCCCGCATCCGGGTTGCCGAACACGCGGAGGTCCTTGACGCAGAACTTCGCGTCATCATAGGTGCCCAGGTTCGTGACCTTGACATAACGGGCCTGCTGCGGCACCGCCAGCTGGGTGTAGTCGTGCCGGAATTCCTGCTTGTTGTCGGGCTTGTCGACGACCTTCGTCCAGTGCTCCTTGTCGGCGGAAACCTCGACGGTGAAGCACTGGTAGTGCTCGGGCGTCGGCTGGGGGGCGAATCCGAAACCGCCGCGCTGCGGCATCGCCGCGCCGATGTGGTCGAAGTTCACCTGGATGGCGCGGATGTCCGCCACCTGTCCCAGGTCCACGAGGTAGTACTCGCCCGGATCGCCGGTCGCTGCGGCCCAGCAGGTGAGGAAGTTCTCATCCACGCCGTTCGCGGCAACATAGTTTTCGAAGGTGGAGGAGACTTCCACTTTCTTCTTCAGGGACAGGAGTTTCCAGCCGGTCCAGTTGTGGTCCACGGCATCGGTCCGGGTCCCCGGCCAGTACTGCGGCCAGTCGCCGAATTCCGTGTTGGAATGCATCACGCCGTCCGCGTCCACGGCCGTCGGGTAGATGGCCAGCTCGGAGCCGCGGCCGTTGCCGCCGAAGTTCCCCGGAATCATGCAGATGGTCCAGAGCTGCCCGTTCTTGTCGTGGAAGGTACTTCCGTGGCCGGCGCCGGGGGCGAAGCCCGTAGTCTTGAATGTCAGGGGGTTATGCTGTGAATAGGTGAACGGTCCCATCGGGGAGTCGCCCACGTAGACCCCGTGCGAATAGGAGAGGAACTCCAGGCCGATGGCGGCATACTGGAGATAGTACTTCCCGTTGTGCTTGGTGATCCAGGGACCCTCGATCCAGGGATACTCCTCCGGGAAGTAGTCCCGCCGTCCGTTGAAGATGGAATAGATCACGTCCTCCTTGCGCCGGCTTTCGAAGCCGTGCTTGCGGTAGTCCCCGAAGAAGAGGACGTTCGGTCCGGCGATCTCCTTGAAGGTGGTCTTGTCCAGTTCCACGACCTTGAACGGCATGATCTGGGACCATCCATAATAGAGGTACAGGTGGCCGTTGTCATAGAACAGGTTGGCGTCGCCGTACCGGTCGCTGTCCAGGGTGCCGCACTGCACCCATTCGCCCTTGCGCGGGTCCACGGCGCGGAAGACCCGCTTGTTGTTCATGGAACAGCCGTACAGGGTGCCGTCCATCTCCACGACGGAAACCACGCCGCCCGGGTAATCCGGGGCATCGACATAGGTCCAGTCCTTGAAATCGGGGGAGTACCAGTAACCCTTGCGGTGCGAGACGAAGAGGAAATAGTCGTTGTCGTAGATGAGGACGACGGGTTCACCGCCCCGGTAGGCCCGTTCCTGGCCCACGACGATGTCGAGCGGATTGCAGAAGGTTTCTTTCGGCTGGGCGGCGGCGCTGAGGGTCAGGAGCAGCGCGGAAGCCGCGGCGATGAGGTGCGTGGTTTTCATCTTCAATAGGGCCTTTTGGTTATTTCGACATAAATATCGCCAGAAAAAACGGAAATCCCTACGATTTCGCCCGAAAAGTTTGCCAATCCCGTGAAAAGTGTGTAACTTCCGTTGTTTTAACGCAAAACATGATCAATCCTGATATGAAAAAATTGCTGATCCTTCCCCTTCTCCTGCTTGGAGCCACCGCCTTTTCCCAGGGTCTGAAACTCAATGACCTGGAGTATTTCGAGGAAACCGGCGTGAACGTCCTCGCCTTCAACAACCAGTACAACGGTATGTTCTGTGACGAGAAGACGGCCGGTATCGAACTGGTCCAGCGCGGCGAGCGTATCGTCACCGGCGGCGGCGTCCGCCTGATGAACACTCCGGAGCAGTGGGACATCTATCCCGACCTGCTCTCCCGGACGGTGAACCGGGAGGACCAGTCCGTGGCGCTCGCCTTCGAGTATCCCGGCTATGATTTCCGCTTCCGGATGGAAGTGAAGGCCCGCGGGACGGGCTTCGTGATGAGCGTGACCCTGGACGAGCCGCTTCCCGCCGCCCTGGCGGGCAAGGCCGGCCTGAACCTGGAGTTCTTCCCGGCATCCTATTTCGGCAAGACGCTCCTCGTGGACGGGAAAGCGATGATTCTGCCGCGCTATCCTGCCGGCGAGACGTCGATGCATCCGGTCGGCGAGAAGATTACGCAGTTCTTCGGGCTTTCCACCTTCGACGACCGCGGGCGGAACGAATTCATCGTCCCGGCCCCCTTTGCCACGGGACACAAGTTCGTCCTGGCCCCTGAGGACCAGGATCTCCGCGTATCGATCTCCTCGGGCAGCGAACTGAACCTGTTCGACGGCCGCAACCTGGCACAGAACGGTACCTTTGTGGTCCGGACCTTCCTGCCGGCCGGGAAGACCGGCAAGGTCGTGGAGTGGGATGTGCAGCCCTCCTTCGATCCGTCCTGGGTGCGCGAACCCAACATCGGCATCTCCCAAATCGGTTATACGCCCGCCCAGAAGAAGGTCGCGGTGCTGGAACTGGACCGGAACGACCCGGTGGCCGCCGAGGCGAAGGTCATCCGCATCGACGGGGACGGCGCTTCCGTGGCGACGGTATTCCCCGTCTCCGAGTGGGGCATTTTCTTCAACCGCTATAATTATGCGACCGTGGATTTCTCCGCCATCCGGGAGCCCGGCCTCTATTGCCTGGAATATAAAGGTGTGAGGACCAATCCTTTCCCGGTGGACAAGGATGTCTATGCGGGGACGTGGCACACCACGATGGACGTGTGGCTGCCGGTCCAGATGGACCATATGGAGGTCAATGAGGGCTACCGCATCTGGCACGGCCGCTCCCATATGGACGACGCCCTCCAGGCTCCCGTGAACTACGAGCAGCAGGACGGCTACCGCCAGGGTCCCGTCACCAACACCAAGTACGCTTCTTACGAGCATATCCCCGGCCTCGCCGTGGGCGCCTGGTACGATGCCGGCGACTTTGACATCCAGGCGGGGACGGTCATCGGCCTGACCAGCCAGTTCGCGACCCTGTGGGAGGACTTCCACCTGGACCGCGACCAGACCTATATCGACCAGCAGACCCAGTTCGTGGACATCCATCGGCCCGACGGCGTCCCGGACGTCATCCAGCAGGTGGAGCACGGCGTGCTGAACCTGAATGCGCAGGTGGAGAACATCGGCTTCGTGGCCCAGGGTATCGTCCAGGGCACCATGCACCAGTACCACCATCTGGGCGACGCCGTCACCATCACGGACGGCCTGGTCTATGATCCTTCGCTCCCGCCGTATGTGGCCCGGGGCGTCCGTTCCGGTACCCGGGACGACCGCTTCGCCTTTACCGGCAACGGCAACAACCCGGCCGGACAGATGTCCACCATCGCGGCCCTGGCCGCGGCAGCGCGTGTGCTCAAGCCGTTCAATCCCGCCCTGGCGGAGCGTTCCCTGAACAATGCCGTCCAGCTCTGGAATGAGAATTACCAGGCGGCCGATCCGGCCCGGAATGCCGGCGCAGGTGGCGGCTGGGGTATGGCCGTGGACGGACGCATCCAGGCCGCCATCCAGCTCTGGCGTACGACGGGGGAGAAGAAATATCGTGATTTCTTCGAGCCGCTGGTGCTGGCCCAGTTGAAGCCGCAGGAGCCTGCGCAGAATGCCGGCCGTCGCCGGGCGGGGCAGGCAGCCGCGCGTGACGTGGAAGTGCCGATGGCCGATCTCGGCGCCCCGATGTTCGTGGGCGGCTTCATCCGCCAGGCGGACGTGACGACGGCGCTTTCCCTGTACGATGAGATGGATGACGCCTTCCGGGCCGAGGTCCGCAAGGCCGTTCCGCTCTATGCGCAGAGCCTCAAGGCGCAGGTCGGGAACAACCCCTACGGAGTGCCCGTCGGCGGCCGTTTCTGGGGCGGCAACGAGCAGGTAATTACCTGGGCCTACAACAACTACCTGGTCTGGAAGCGTTTCCCGGACCTGGTGGATCCGGAGGACGTCCTGGCCGGCCTGAACTTCCTGTATGGCTGCCATCCGTATTCCAACGTCTCCTTCGTCACGTCCGTGGGCGTGAACACGAAGAAGGTCGCCTACGGCAACAACCGGGCGGACTATACGGTCATTCCGGGCGGTATCGTCCCGGGCCTGCTGGTCCTCGCACCGGACATCTTCGAGAACAAGGACGACTATCCTTTCCTCTGGGGCGAGAACGAGTGCTGCACCCGCACCGTACCGAGTTTCGTGTCGCTGTCCCTGGCTTGTGAAGAGGTGGCCGCTTCGCTGAAATAAAAAAGATTTGCACTTATTAAAAATTTTTTCTTACCTTTGTAACCAACAGAAGTACAAGAAGAAATGATGACTCGTTTTGCATGGTGGTGGCGCTGCTCAAGGATTCAAAATTCGTGAGACGCTACAGCCGTGTATAGTAATCGAGTACAAGATAAGGCCTGTCGTGATCACGACAGGTTTTTTTTATGTCAGGAAAACAAAAAACGAACGATATGAGTTACCAGGTTGATGAAAACGGATTCTACGGGGAATTTGGCGGAGCCTACATTCCCGAGATCCTGTACAAGTGCGTCGAAGAGTTGCGCGCAGCCTATCTGCCCGTGATCCAGAGCGACGAATTCCAGCGGGAGTACCGCCAGTTGCTCCGGGATTACGCCGGCCGGCCCTCCCCCCTGTATTATGCGGCCCGGATGAGCCGGAAATACGGCTGCCGCCTCTATCTGAAGCGGGAGGATTGCAACCATACCGGCGCCCACAAGATCAACAACGCCATCGGCCAGATCCTGCTGGCCAAGCGGATGGGCAAGACCCGCGTGATCGCGGAGACCGGCGCAGGCCAGCACGGTGTGGCCACGGCCACCGTCTGCGCCCTGATGGGGATGCAGTGCGAGATCTTCATGGGCAAGACCGATGTGGAGCGCCAGCACACCAACGTGGAGCGGATGCGGATGCTGGGCGCGAAGGTCAATCCGGTCACCACCGGCAATATGACACTGAGCGACGCCTGCTCCGCCGCCATCCGGGACTGGTGCTGCCACCCTTCCGATACCTATTACCTGGTGGGCTCCACCATGGGCCCCCATCCCTATCCCGACCTGGTGGCCCGGCTCCAGAGCGTCATTTCCGAAGAGATCCGGAGCCAGCTGCAGGAGCAGGTGGGCCGGGATTATCCCGACTACCTGATCGCCTGCATCGGCGGCGGCAGCAATGCGGCCGGAACCATCTATCATTATATGGATGACGAGCGGGTCCGGATCGTCCTGGCGGAGGCCGGCGGCCACGGCGTCGATTCCGGCTATACCGCGGCGACGATCCATCGCGGCCAGACGGGCATCCTGCACGGCTCCAAGATGCTTGTGATGCAGACCCCGGACGGCCAGATCGAGGAGGCCTTCTCCATCTCGGCCGGTCTGGATTACCCCGGCGTGGGGCCGATGCACTGCAACATGGCCCGGAAGGGCCGCACGCAGGTGTTCGCCATCAACGACGACGAGGCCATCTACGCCGGTTATGAACTGACGAGGCTGGAGGGCATCATCCCCGCCATCGAAAGCGCCCACGCGGTGGCCGCGCTCGGCAAGATGCACTTCCGTCCCGAAGACATCGTCGTCCTCACCGTCAGCGGCCGCGGCGACAAGGACGTGGAAACCTATCTGAAACACAAGGAAATGGCGAAGGAATATGGAAACTTTTAAATTTACCACATCCGCCCGGAAACTGCTGGCCGACCTGTATACGCCCGTTTCCGTCTATATGAAACTCCGGGACCTCTATCCCCAGTCCGCCCTGATGGAGTCCAGCGACTACCACGGCGGCGAGAATTCCCGGTCCTACATCGGGATCGCCCCCATCGGCAGCATCTCCGTGGAGCATGGCGTCGCGGTGGCCAGCTATCCCGACGGCAGCCGGGTCCGCAAGCCCCTGGGCGACGGTTTCACCGCCGACAAGGCCGTCAACGAGTTCATCCACAGCATCGATGTCCAGGGGGAATACAGCCACCTGTGCGGCCTCTACGGCTATATGACGTTCAATGCCGTCCGGTATCTCGAAGGGATTCCGGTCAAGGATGAGACCCAGACCCGGAATGACGCGCCCGACATCCTCTACATCCTGTACAAGTACATCATCATGTTCGACCATTTCAACAACACGATGGTGCTGGTCGAGCTGCTGAAAGACGGAGAGGAAAGCGGCCTGCCGAAGATCGAGCAGGAGATGAACCGGACCAATGTTAATCCCTACGGCTTCCATCCCGTCGGGGAAACCACCTCCACCCTCACGGACGAGGAGCACAAGGCCAATATCCGCAAGGGCATCGCGCATTGCTTGCGGGGCGACGTTTTCCAGATCGTATTGTCCCGCCGTTTCGTCCAGAAATACGAAGGCGATGATTTCAAGCTCTACCGCGCCCTGCGCAGCATCAACCCCAGCCCGTATCTGTTTTACTTCGATTTCGGCGGCTTCCGCATCTTCGGTTCCTCGCCGGAGACCCACTGCCGCATCGAAGGGCGGCGGGCCTACATCGACCCCATTGCCGGGACCACCAAGCGCACCGGCAACCGGGAGGAAGACGCCCGCGGGGCCGAGTTCCTGCGCAACGACCCCAAGGAGAATGCCGAGCACGTGATGCTGGTGGACCTGGCCCGCAACGACCTCAGCCGCAACTGCCACGATGTCAAGGTCGATTTCTACAAGGACCTGCAGTACTACAGTCACGTCATCCACCTGGTCTCCCGCGTGAGCGGCGAACTCGATGCGGATGCCGATCCGGTCAAGGCCTTTATGGACACCTTCCCGGCCGGTACCCTCAGCGGCGCCCCGAAGGTGCGCGCGATGCAGCTCATCAGCGAGTACGAGCCCCACAACCGCGGTGCCTACGGCGGCTGCATCGGTTACATCGGCCTGAACGGCAGCCTGAACCAGGCTATTACGATCCGGACCTTCGTGAGCCGCAACAACGAACTCTGGTTCCAGGCCGGCGGCGGCATCGTGGCCCGCAGCGACGAAGAATATGAACTGCAGGAAGTGAACAACAAACTGAACGCCCTGCGCCGGGCCATCCTGATGGCCGAAAACATGTAAGGAGATGAAAATCGTTATCATAGACAATTACGACAGCTTCACCTACAATCTTTCCCACCTGGTGAAGTCCCTGGGCGCGGAGGTGACGGTCCTGCGCAACGACCGCTTCGCGCTGGAAGAGCTGGAGGCCTTCGACAAGATCATCCTGTCCCCGGGCCCCGGTATCCCCTCGGAAGCCGGCCTGCTGCTGGACGTCATCCGCACTTACGCCGGGCGCAAGCCCATGCTGGGCGTCTGCCTGGGCCACCAGGCCATCGGAGAAGCGTTCGGTGCCCGGCTTGAAAACTTGAGCGATGTCTTCCACGGCGTGGCCACCGAAGGCACCCAGCTGGGCATTGACCCTATCTTCCAGGGTCTGCCTGAAAGGATCGTAATGGGCCGCTACCACAGCTGGGTGGTGAGCCGCGACGGCTTCCCCGGCTGCCTGGAAATCACGGCGGAGAGCGATGAGGGGCAGATCATGGCCCTGCGCCACCGCGAATACGACATCCACGGCATCCAGTTCCACCCCGAGAGCGTCCTCACGCCCGACGGCGCCGCCATCCTCAGAAATTGGTTGAATTTAAAATAACGGATTATGAAAAAGTATCTGGAAGAGATACTCAACCACGAGTATCTGACCCGCGAGGAAACGCACGACATCCTCATCAACATCACGCAGCAGAAGTATCCCGGCGAGCAGCTGGCCGCCCTGATGAGCATGCTCCAGCTCCGGGGCATCACCGTCGATGAACTCCTGGGGTTCCGCGACGGCATCCTGGAGACCGGCCTTTCCGTGAAACTAGACGCGGACAAGTATGTCGATATCGTCGGAACCGGCGGGGATATGAAGAATACCTTCAACATCTCCACCTGCGCCTGCGCCGTCGTGGCCGGAGCCGGCTACAATGTGGCCAAGCACGGTAATTACGCCAGCACCAGCACCTCCGGCGCCAGCGACGTGATGGCCCGCCACGGCGTCCAGTTCACCTTTGACCCGGACCGCCTGAACCGCTCGATGGAGCAGACCCATCTCGTCTATCTCCACGCCCAGGTCTATGCCAAGGCGATGAAGTTCGTCGGCCCGGTCCGGAAGACCCTGCCGTTCATGACCTTCTTCAACCTGCTGGGCCCGCTCGTGAACCCTTCCCAGCCCAAATGCAACGTGATGGGAACCGCCACCCTGGAGCAGATGCGCTTGTACAAGAACGTTTTCCAGAAGATGGGAGTCGATTACGCCATCGTCAACAGCACCGACGGCTATGACGAGATTTCGCTGACGGGCACCTTCAAGATCAACACCAACAACTATGAGAAGGTGTTCGACCCGTCCGACTTCAACCTGCCCCAGACGAAGGATTATGACCTGTTCGGCGGCCGCACCGGCGAGGAAGCCGCAGCCATCTTCGACAGCGTCCTGGAGAACCGGGCGACCGAGGGCCAGAAGAACACCGTGCTGGCCAATGCCGCCGTCGCCATCCAGTGCATGGACCAGAAACTGGACATCCTGCAGGCCCTGGACATCGCCCGCGAAAGCCTCGAGAGCGGCAAGGCCCTCGCGAACTTCAAGAAATTCGTGGAACTGAACAGTTAAGATGGACATCCTGGACGAAATCACCGCGCACAAGCGGCTCGAAGTGGCCGCCCGGAAACGGGAAGTGCCCCTGCACGTCCTGCAGGAACGGGTGGAACCCCTCCTGGCGGGCCCGAAGCCGCCTTCGATGGCGGCGGCCCTCCTGGCTTCCCCGAGCGGCATCATTGCGGAGTTCAAGCGCAAGTCCCCTTCGAAGGGCTGGATCAAGGAAGCCGGCGAAGCCGCCGTCATCCCCCTGGGTTACCAGCGCAACGGGGCCGCGGCGCTCAGCATCCTGGCAGACGAGAAGTACTTCGGCGGCAGCCCGGACTTCATTACGGAGGCACGGGAGAGCGGCGTCACCCTTCCCATCCTCTTCAAGGAGTTTGTGGTTGATGAGTATCAGCTCTATCTGGCGCGCTTGTGCGGTGCTTCCGCCGCCCTGCTGATTGCTGCCGAACTGAGCCGGCCGGAATGCCGCCGCCTGGTGGATACTGCCCATAGCCTGGGTCTGGAAGTCCTCCTGGAGATGCATTCCGAGGAGGAACTGGCCTACGCATCCCTGGAACCGGATATGTGCGGGATCAACAACCGCAACCTGGGCACCTTCGTCACGGATGTGGAAAACAGCTTCCGGCTGGCGGAGAAACTGCCTGCGGATGCCGTGAAGGTCAGCGAAAGCGGCATCAGCCGTCCCGAGACCCTCCTGGCCCTCCGGCAGTGCGGTTTCCGGGGTTTCCTGATGGGAGAACGCTTTATGAAAGAACCGGATCCGGGGGAGGCCCTGGGTCAATTCATCGCGAAACTATGATCATCAAGGTTTGCGGGATGCGGGATGCGGAGAACATCCGCGCCGTGGAGGCCCTCGGCATCGACCTGATGGGCTTCATCTTCTGGCCGCCGTCCAGCCGGTATGCCGGGAAAAAGCCGTCCTATCTGCCGGAGAAATGTCGACGGGTGGGTGTCTTTGTCGATGCTGCCTTACCGGAGATTGTGGAGGCTGTGAAAGATTTCCGGCTGGATGTGATCCAGTTGCACGGACACGAGACGCCTGAAACAATCACGGCCCTGAAGGAGGTCCTGGACCCGTCCATCCGGATTGTCAAAAGCCTGTCGGTCAAGGACTCCGGAGACCTGGAGCAGACATCGGCCTATGAAGGCGTGTGCGATGCCTTCCTCTTCGACACCAAAGGCAAGCTGCCGGGCGGCAACGGGCAGCAGTTCGACTGGAACGTGCTTCGGCACTACCAGGGGCAGCTTCCTTTCCTGCTCAGCGGGGGAATCGGGCCCGGTGATGCGCAGCGCATCCGGGAATTCGACGTTCCGGGCTGCCTGGGCATCGACCTGAACAGCCGCTTTGAAACCGCGCCCGGGCTGAAGGACACGGACGCCTTGAAAACCTTTATCCAAACGATCAGACCATGAACAAGATAGATAAACTGTTTGCCGGAAGGGGCGACCGGAAACTGCTCTCGCTCTATTTCTGTGCCGGCGATCCCACCCTTGAGGGTACGGCCGACGTCATCCGCGCGATGGAGCGTCGCGGCATCGCGATGGTGGAGGTGGGTTTTCCCTTCTCCGATCCGCTGGCGGACGGCCCAGTAATCCAGACGGCCGCTACGAATGCCATCCGTAACGGAATGACCCTCACCAAGTTATTCGACCAGCTCAAGGAAATCAAGGATGAGGTGTCGATCCCCCTGGTGCTGATGGGGTACCTGAACGTGGTGCTGCGCTACGGCTTCGAGCCCTTCTTCCGCAGCTGCGCGGACAGCGGCGTGAGCGGAGTGATCATCCCCGACCTGCCCTTCAAAGACTATATGGAGGAGGTGAGACCGCTTGCCCAGCAGTATGGCGTCCACGTGATTATGCTTATTACGCCCGAGACGGACGATGCCCGCGTGCGCTTTATCGACGAAAACACCGACGGATTCATCTATATGGTAAGTTCCGCCTCCATCACCGGCACGCAGAAGAACTTCGACGAGCAGAAGCAGGCGTATTTCCGCCGCATCGACGCAATGAATCTGAAGCATCCCCGGATGATCGGCTTCGGTATCAGCAACCGGCAGACGCTGGAGGCTGCGCAGGACCACGCCGCAGGCGCCATCATCGGCAGCAAGTTCGTCTCCCTCCTGGCCAAGAGCAGTACTCCCGACGAGGCGCTGGACCAGCTTTTTGCCTCCCTTTCGGAATAGGGCAGGGGGCTTTACCTACATTTCCACGTGGATGCTTCCCGGCGCGGTTTCGCACAGGGAAGCACTCATCCCGTGGATGAGTTTCAGCGAGAGGCTGTCCTCCGGGACGGTTTCCAGGATGGGGTCCGTGCATCCTTCCTGGACGAAATCGATCCGCAGGGTATAATCCTTCTCGCTGTAGTCGAGGGTCAGGTTGACCGGGCCGCAGAAGGGGAGGATTTCGCACAGCATTTCTTCCAGGACGTGCTGGACCTTCGTCTGCATGTCGTTCCCCAGCCCATACTTGGTACAGAAGACCCCTACTTCGCCAAACAGGCCGTACAGGTCGAAATGCTTGTCGGCCAGGATGAATTCGATGGTGCGGATCCGGTTGATGAAGGCGATGGTGGCGGGACGCCGGGGATGTTCGAAGATCTGCTCCGGGGTCCCTTCTTCGTAGATCACCCCTTCATTCATGAAGAAGATCCGGGTGCTGACGTTCCGGATGAACTGCATTTCGTGGCTGACGATCGCCATGGTCATGCCCTCGCTGGCCAGGCGGCGGATGACCACGAGCACCTCGCTGACCATCGTCGGGTCCAGGGCCGAGGTGGGTTCGTCGAACAGGATGATTTCCGGCTCCATGGCCAGGCAGCGCGCGATGGCGGCCCGCTGCTTCTGTCCGCCGGACAGTTCCTCAGGCAGGCTGCCGGCTTTTTCGTAGAGACCGACGAGCTGTAGCAGTTCCATCGCCTTCGCTTCCGCCTCTTCGCGGCTCCGGCCCAGGAGCGTCCGCGGGCACAGGGTGATGTTGTCCAGGATGGTCAGGTGTTCGAACAGGTTGAAGTTCTGGAACACCATGCCCATCTTCCGGCGTAGCAGGTTCACATCGGCCATCCGGTCCATCAGGTCGACCCCATCAATCTCGATATGCCCGCCGGAGGGTTCCTCCAGCCGGTTGAGGCAGCGCAGGAACGTGCTCTTGCCGGTCCCGGACGGGCCGATGATGCCGATGACTTCCCCTTTCGCGATCTCACAATTGACATCGCGCAGGACCGTGATTTCCTGGTCTCCCTTCCTGAATACTTTGCTTACGTGCTTGACGGTGATCATATCGGCTTACTTTGCTGGGTTGAGTTTCCGGTCCAGCGCGTCCAGCAGGCCGCCGCTGATCCGGGAAAGGATGATGTAGATGACGGACACCAGGATGAGGGGGAAGAAGGCATCCAGGGTCCGGGTACGGATGATGTCGCCCGCGCTGGTCAGGTCCAGGACGGCGACGTATCCCACGATGGAGGTGTTCTTGATCAGGGAAATCACCTCACCCTTGAACACGGGCACGATGCGCTTGAGCGCCTGGGGGAAGGCGATGAGGCGGAAAACCTGTGCCTTGTTCAGCCCCAGGGCCGATCCCGCTTCCCACTGCCCGCGGCCCACGCCCAGCATCCCGGCCCGGAACACTTCGCTGAAACAGGCTCCGTAGAACAGGCCGAAACTGAAGACGGCCACGGTCACGCCCGACAGGCGCAGGTTCGCGAAGATGACATAGAACATCATCATCAGGATGACCAGGACGGGAATGCCGCGCACCGTGTCGATGAAGACCTTCGTCGCACTGCTGACGGCCTTGTCCGGCCGCATTCGCAGATAACACAGGAGCGCCCCGATGAGGATGGCCAGAAGGAGGGAGAAGAGGGAAATCTCCAGGGTGACGGCCAATCCGCCGGCCAGCAGTTTCCACCGGTCCTCCTCGACCAGGTTCTTCCTGAATGAGTCCTTGAGGCGTCCCCAAATCCCAGTTCCATCTGCAGCGTCCCATTCGGGTGCCAGTCCGAAACAGCACTGGTTCCCTTCCAGGTACACGTCCGAGAACAACACTTGCTGGGCCCGTTCCGGCGTGACCATGATGTGCGAGAGGATGACGTCGATCTTATGGGCATTCAGCGACGGAATCAGGGCAGGGAACTGGACGATGCTGTATTCGGGGCTGTAGCCCTTTTCGTTGCAGAACCGGTTGAACAGGTCGATCTCCATCCCCGAAAGGTCTTCGTTGCTGTAATAGATATAGGGGAAGACGAGGGTGATGCCTATGGTGAGTTTCTTCCCGGAAACCGGTGTCGGCCTTGCGGCGGTTTCCACCACCATCGAGTCCGGGTTTTGTATCCAGTCCCGGTACCACCGGTCATATTCGCCCCGGGCGCGCATCCCCCGCAGGAATCCGTTGAAATCCTCACAGACCGTTCCGTCCTCCTTCCGGAAGGCGACGCCGGAGACGCCCCGCAGGATGCCGCTGAAGCACTTCCGGAACCCCTGCCGGTCCAGCTTGTTGACGTCGTACTGGATCTCCTGCATCATCGCGAATTCGGCCCGTCCGCTCTTCACGGCCAGGGGCATGTCGCCGATGCTGATCCGCATCAGGTTGATGCCCTCGTATTGGGACAGGAGCAGGTCGGTGGAACTGCCGCCCGCCACGGCCACGGTATGGCCGGTAAGTTCTTCCAGGGAAGCCGGCATCGCCGCCTCCGGAGCGGTTTGTCTTCCGGAGCAGGCGGCCAGGGCCGCGGCCAGTACGCAAATGATCCAGGCGTTCTTCATAGCGCGCGGCGTTTAGGGCTCAAGCGTTTCCCGATCGCGTCCAGGACCAGCCCGGCGAGCCCGGAGAGGACCAGGTAGATGAGGGCGGTCAGGAGCAGAGGGAAGAAGGCATCGAAGGTGCGGGAACGGATGATGTCGCTGGTCTTTGTGATGTCCATGATGGCCACGTAGCCGATGATGGACGTGCCCTTGATCAGCGTAACCACCTGGTTCTTATACACCGGCAGCACGCGCAGCAGCGCCTGGGGCAGGACGACCCGGCGCAGGACCTGGACCCGGCTCATCCCGAGCGCGGCGCCGGCCTCCCATTGTCCTTTATCGACCCCCTCGATGCCGGAGCGGAAGATTTCGCTGAAATAGGCTCCGAAATACATCGAGAAGCAGACGACGGCAATCTGGATTTCGTTCAGGCCGGAGGAGGCGAGCACGAGGTAGAACAGCACGAGCAGCAGGAGCAGGAGCGGCAGGCTGCGCATCAGTTCGATGTAGAGCTTTGCCGTCCCGCGGACCCACCGGTTCCGGCTCATCCGGAGCAGGCAGATCAGCGCGCCGGCCAGCGTGGCGAAGAGGATGGAAAGCAGCGATACCTGCACGGTCACGCCCAGCCCTTCCAGCATCATCTTCCACCGGTCCTCGACCAGGAGGTTGGAGACGATGCTTTCCCGGATGCTCAAAGGCATTGTGTATGAGGCGGGGGCGACCATAAACCTTCCAAAAATACAAAAAAGAGAAAGAATTTCCCGATTTCTTTGGAGAATTCGTTTCGAGAGGTTATATTTGTGGGAAATTTCTAACTTTTCCTACATAATGCAAGAAAATGACGGCAAATATCTCTTCGGCGTCGTGAAGGTGGGGGACAAGGGACAGATCGTCATCCCCAAGGACGCCCGGAAGATCTACCACATCGAACCGGGCGACACGCTCATGATGCTGGGGGACCAGAAGGGCATCGCCCTGTTGAAAACGGATATCTTTCAAACCATCATTGACCAGGCCATGGAGGGTCTTACCAAATGAGAAAGCATTGGATGGACAACCTGCGCTGGGTGACCGTGCTCCTGGTGCTGTTCTATCACGTCATCTATTTCTACAACAACAAGGGTGTCTTCGGCGGCATCGGCGGGTTCGGACCCTATCCGGAGTGCCCCCAGTACCAGGATGTGGTGATGTACATCCTGTATCCCTGGTTCATGCCCCTGCTGTTCATCCTCGCCGGCATCAGTGCCCGCTATGCGCTGGATAAGAAAAGCAACCGGGAATGGTTCAAGGCCCGTACGCGGAAACTGCTGGTGCCCGGCACCATCGGCCTGTTCGTTTTCCATTGGATGGTCGGGTATTTCAACACGGCCGTCGCCCAGAGGACCGGCATCTTTGACGGCATGCCTGTCGTGGTGAAATATGCCGTCATGGCCGTCAGCGGCATCGGTCCCCTCTGGTTCGTGCAGCTGCTGTGGCTGCTGAGCCTGGTGCTGCTGGGCGTGCGGGCGCTGGATCGGAATGACAGGTTCTGGAACTGGTGCGGGAAGCTGAACATCGTCTGGGTCATCCTGCTGGGCGTCCTGTTCTGGGCAAGCGCCCAGACGCTGATCAAGCATCCCCGTCCCGATTCGGCAGACGGCCTCCTGAACCTCTACAAGCCCGTCTTCTACCTGGTCTCCTTCCTGCTGGGCTACTTCGTGTTCAGCCACGATGAAGTGCAGCAGAAGGTGAAGCAGGCCTGGATTCCCCTGGTGGCCGGCGCCGTGGTGGCCGGCGGCATCCTCATCGGCACGACCTTCGGGCAGGACAACACCTCCGCCCTGTATATGAGCAGCCCCCTCAACTGCATCTATGGCTGGCTGGCCTGCCTGGCCCTGATGGGCTGGTTCCAGGCCAGGTTCGATGGCACGGGCAAGTTCGCCACCTATATGACGCGGACCAGCTTCGGCCTTTATGTGGTTCACTATCTGGTGGTTGCCAGCCTGGGCTATATGATGAAGCTGTACACCCAGCTGCCTCCGGCGGCGATGTACGTCATCCTGACGGTGGCCGTCTTCACCCTTTCCCCGCTCCTGTACGAAATCCTGCACCGCATCCCCTTCGTCCGCTGGTGCGTTTTCGGCGAGAAGGGCAGGTAGCGCCTCCCCTCTGCAATTTCAGGCGTCCGGGTCGTTGTTCTGATCCCGGACGCCTTGTGTTTTTCGGTGAAAACGCATATATTTGTAAAAAGAACCAAAACACCGTTATGCGATCCCATTTCACCCTTCCGCTGATCCTCACAGCCGCCGTGCTCGTTTCCTGCGCCGGCAACCGGCAGGTGGGCGTCCTCACCGAACCGACCCCCGCCACCACGAATGTTCCCGGAGCGGAATATCCCAAGGTCAACCCCGACCTGAGCGCCGTTTTCCGCAACGATTTCCCCGAAGCGGAGTCCGTTTCGGTCAATGTGGGCGGCCAGTCCTATGAGATGGCCAAGGGGGAGGACGGTATCTGGGAAGCCACGACGGAACCCCTCGTGCCCGGTTTCCACTATTATACCCTGACAGTGGACGGCGAGCGCGTCTCGGACCCCAACAGCCGGAAGTTCTTCGGCTCGTTCTTCTGGTCCAGCGGCATCGAGATCCCCGAGGCCGGGGTGGACTATTATCTGGAGAAGAAGGTGCCGCACGGGGAAATCCGGATCGAGAAGTATGATTCCGCATTGACCGGCGCGGAGCGCACCTGCTATGTCTATCTCCCGCCGCAGTATTCCTCCGAACCCGACCGGCGCTTCCCGGTGCTCTACCTGATGCACGGCGCGGGTGAGGATGAGACCGGCTGGGCCACCCAGGGCATGATGGGCAACATCATGGACAACCTCATTGCCGCCGGGGAGTGCGTCCCGATGATCATCGTCTGCGAGCACGGCGTCGCCACCCTGGCCGATGCCGAACCGGCGGGCGGATTCAACCTGTTCAATTTCGATGCGTTCGAGAAAGTGATGGTCGAGGAATCCGTGCCCACCTTTGACGCACGCCTGCGGACCATCGCCGACCGGGACCACCGCGCCATCTGCGGCCTCTCCCTCGGCGGATTCCAGTCCTATACCATCGGCCTGGACCATCCGGAACTGTTCGGCTGGATCGGCGGATTCAGCGGCTCCGGCCGCGGCCCGCGCGACCGCCGCGATTCCGAGATGTATCCCGCCTCCCTGAATGACGATTACCACCTCTTCTACATCAGCATCGGCACGGACGAACCGGCCGGCATGTATCAGGGCATCTATGACCTGCACGTGGCCCTGGACAGCCTGGGTGTCAAGCACGTTTATTATGAATCTCCGGGCACGGGCCACGAATGGCTCACCTGGCGGCGTTCCCTCCACCAGTTCGCCCCGATGCTTTTTCAGGAATCATAATGGAAACGGATCGGATTCTTTTGCGCCCCTGGCGGGAGAGTGATGCCGGGGCACTGTTCAAATACGCCTCCGACCCGGAGGTGGGTCCCCGTGCGGGCTGGCCGCCGCACAAAAGTGAGGAGGAGAGCCTGGAGATTATCCGGAAGGTCTTTATGAATGAACGTACCTGGGCCATTGAACTGAAAGAGACCGGCGAGCCCATCGGCTGCATCGGCTATTTCGTCTATGGGGAGAGCAACATCAGCATCGGAGAAAACGATGCCGAAACCGGCTATTGGGTGGCGCGGCCATACTGGAACCGGGGCATCTGCACCGAGGCGCTGCGCCTGGTCCTGGACCATTGCTCCCGGGAGAAGGGATTCGACACGGTCTGGAGCGACTTTTTCGTGGACAACCCGGCTTCGGGCCGCGTGATGGAGAAGTGCGGCTTCGAGGATACGGGCGAGATCAATTATTGCAGCCAGCTCCAGATGGGCAGTGACCGCCCGGTCAAGGTCATGAAACTGAGTTTACGTGGATAACAGAAATAACAAATAACCTTCATTATGTCCTACGAGAAGTTCTTCAATCCGGAGGAAACCTACTCCCGGTCGGAGATTGAAGCCTTGCAGCTGGAACGGCTGCAGGCCACGGTCAAGCACTGCATGAATTCCCCTTTCTATCAGGAGCGTTTCCGCCAAGCCGGGCTCACGCCTTCGGATATCCGTACGCTGGATGACCTCAAGAAGATCCCCTTCACCACGAAGCAGGACCTTCGCGACACCTATCCTTTCGGACTGGCCTCGGTCCCGCTTGACAAATGCGTGCGCCTGCACTCTTCCAGCGGTACCACCGGCAATCCCACGGTGATCCTGCATACGCAGAAGGACCTGAATGAATGGGCCAATGCCGTCGCCCGCTGCCTGTGGATGGTGGGCTGCCGTCCCGAGGATGTGTTCCAGAACTCTTCCGGTTACGGAATGTTCACCGGCGGCCTCGGTTTCCAGTACGGCGCCGAGAAGGTCGGTATGCTGACCGTCCCGGCCGCCGCGGGCAACACCCTGCGCCAGATCAAGTTCTTCACGGATTTCGGCACCACCGTCCTGCACGCCATCCCTTCGTATGCGGCGCGTCTTTATGAGGTGATGTGCGAGAAAGGGATCGACCCGCGCCGGGACACCAAGCTCCGCACCCTCGTGATCGGCGCCGAGCCGCACTCCGAGGATACGCGCAAGCGCATCGAGGAGATGCTGGGCGTCAAGGCTTACAACTCCTTCGGCATGTCGGAGATGTGCGGCCCCGGCGTCGCCTTCGAGTGCCCCGAGCAGAACGGCATGCACATCTGGGAGGACTACTACATCGTCGAGATCGTCGATCCGGACACCCTCGAACCCGTTCCGGACGGAGAGGTCGGCGAGCTGGTGCTCACGACGCTCAAGCGCGAGGCCATGCCGCTGCTCCGCTACCGGACACGAGACCTCACCCGCATCCTGCCGGGCGAGTGCCCCTGCGGGCGTCATCACATCCGCCTCGACCGGATGAAGGGTCGCAGCGACGATATGATCATCCTCAAGGGTGTCAATATCTTCCCGATCCAGATCGAGACCATCCTGATGCAGTTCCAGGAACTGGCTTCCGACTATCTCATCACGCTCGAGACCGTGGACGGCAACGACGCCATGACGGTCGATGTGGAGATGAAGGATCTCTTCATCGACGATTACGGCAAACTCCAGACCCTGACCCGGGAGATTACCCGCCAGCTCCGGGACGAGATCCTGATTACGCCGCGGGTCCGCCTCGTGCCCAAGAACTCCCTGCCCAAGAGCGAGGGCAAGGCCGTGCGGGTCGTTGATACCAGAAAGAAATATTAAAAACCAGCCTACGATGACAGTCCATCAGCTTTCCGTCTTCATCGAGAACAAGTCCGGCGCGCTGGTCAGCGTCCTCCGGCTTCTCAAGCAGGAAAATATCCAGCTCATTGCCTCCACCATCGCAGATACCATCGACTACGGGATCTGCCGGATCATCTGCTCCCAGCCTGAAAAGGCCTACAACGTCCTCAGGGAAGCCGGCGTGGCCGTCTCGCTCTGCGAGGTGTTCGCCATCGAACTCGACGACCGTCCCGGCATGGCCGCCGACGCCATCGAGCTTTTTGCCAGCGAAGGCATCAGCATCTCCTACCTGTACTCCTTCCTGCTGAACGGCAAGGGCGTCCTCATCTTCCGCACCGACAACGCAGACAAGGCCGCCGGCATCATCGCTTCCAACGGCCTCCATGCCATCGAAGAGAAAGATCTCTCCCTCCTGCTGTAACGTGGGGGAGTGATATGACGCTCAAGGATTTTCTCAACTCCGGCGACCGTTTCGCGGCCGGATGCGGGGCGCGTCTCGTGGATGTCGCCCCGGGAGCGGCGGTTGCCGTGATGGAGGTGACATCGGCCCATCTCAATGCGGGAAGCGTATGCCAGGGCGGAGCCATCTTCACGCTCGCGGACCTGGTATTCGCCGCCTTGGTGAATCAGCGGGAGAACCTCACGTTCGCCATCAATTCGACCATCTACTACCACGTGTCCGCCCGGGAGGGGGATACGCTTCGGGCCGAAGGGCGGATTTCCTGCGACCACCATCGCATCCCTTCCGCGGAGGTGGTCGTCACGAATCAGGACGGTGTCCATATCGCCACCTTCACCGGACAGGCCTATACCGGTCGTCATCCGAATACCTTCGAAGGCCTGCAGTAGGCCGGAATGGGGCAAACCTGCATTTCGATGGACCTGTCGGAACTTACACTGGACCGGGAAGGGCTGGCCGCTGCCATTGCCTGCGAGGACGCCGCTTTTGAGGCGGCTCTTTGCGAAGAGGCGTATCGTGTCAAGGTGGCGACCGTCGGCCCGGAGGTCTATCTGCGCGGGCTCATCGAGATTTCCAACATCTGCGTCAAGAACTGCCTGTACTGCGGAATCCGTCGCGATATCCGCTGTCCGCGCTATGAACTCTCTGAGGAAGAGGTGCTTGCGACGGCCCGCCTTGCTGCCCGCCGCCGCTTCGGGTCGGTGGTGATCCAGGGAGGGGAGCGTACGGATGCGGCATTCATCCGCAAGATCACCCGCCTGTTGAAGGAGATCAAGTCCATCGATACGGGGGATGATCCCCCTCTTGGGGTTACCCTTTCTTTGGGAGAGCAGTCCCGCGAGGTTTATGAGGAATGGTTCGATGCCGGTGCCCATCGGTATCTGCTGCGCATTGAGTCCTCCAATCCCGACCTGTACCGTAAGATCCACCCGGCCGACCATTCTTACGACCGCCGGCTCCAGGCTTTGTATGACCTGAAAGAGATTGGCTACCAGGCCGGTACGGGCGCAATGATCGGAATGCCGTTCCAGACGGCGGAGGACATGGCCGATGACCTCCTGTTCTTCAAGAAGTTCGATGCGCCGATGGTGGGCATGGGCCCGTACAACCCGCATCCGGAGACGCCGTTGACATTGACAGGCGCCCCTTACCCTTCCGCCGAAAGGCGTTTCTCCCTCGGGCTCAAGATGATTGCGCTTTTGCGCCTGTTGATGCCCGACATCAACATCGCAGCCGCCACGGCCCTGGAGGTCCTGGATCCCCGCGGCCGCGAAAAGGGCCTCCTCTCCGGGGCCAATGTCATCATGCCCAACATAACGCCGGAAGAGCAGATGGTCAAGTACAACCTGTACGACCGCAAGACTTCGCTCCCCGACGGCCCGATGTCCGTCGATCAAATGACTGACCGGAAGATCGTTATCGGCTACGGCCGCTGGGGTGACTCCAAGCACTTCCGCCGGTGACGGCCGGGCGGATGGTCAAAATCGCTAAAAATGGGGATTGCGCCGAACAGGGAACGGGAGTATCTTTGCAGCACAAAAGAGAACACCGTTCCCGATGCAGACCCGCAAGACAGATACGCAGAACCGGATCCTGGCCGTTTCCAGAAGACTCTTTTTGAAGAAGGGCTTCCGGGGAGCGACGACGCGTGACATCGCCCGTGCGTCGGGGATTAACCTGAGTAACCTGTACCACTATTATCCTTCCAAGGACGACTTGTTCCGTGCCTTGTTGAAACCCGCCACGGATGCGTTGGAAGCATTGCTGGACGAGCGGCATGGAAAAGCGGGGTATGATCTTTCCAAGATTCAGGAAGAACAATATGCTGACGAGGAACTCGAGGAGTATATGGGGATCATCAACCGTCACCGGAACTCCTTGAAAATGCTGCTGTTCCAATCGCAGGGTTCTTCCCTGGAGGGATTCAGGGAGTATTATGTGAACAAGGCCACCCGGCTGGTGCTGGACTGGTTTCAGGACATGAAAGCGAAGTACCCCGGCATGAACATCAATATATCCGAGTTTTTTATCCACCTGAATAATGTCTGGCTGTTTACCCTGCTGGAAGAAATCCTGATGCACGATTTGCCGGAGGAAGAAACCCGGGCGGCTCTGTCGGATTACATCCGGTTCGAGCTGGTCGGATGGAAAAAGATGATGCAGATTTGACGGTCGCCACGGAGGCGGCCGTTTTTTATATCAGAACAAAACGGAACAATGTTCACTATTTAAAAAAACATAGACGATGAAATCGCACAGAATCAACAAGTTCTTTGAAAGGTATGCAGCCTTTCTCCTGAAATGGCGATGGGTGGCCATCGCATTGTTTGTCATTGTCCTGCTTGTCTCTTTCTATGGCATGTCCAAGATGGTCCAGCAGACCTCCTTTGACGACTATTTCATCGAAGGGGACCCGATGCTGGTGAAGACCGAAGAGTTCAAGGCCCACTTTGGCAATGACTACTTCGTGGGCATCCTCACGGATTGTGACGACCACTTTACCCGGGAGAACCTGACGCTCCTGCGGGAACTGGGCAACGAGTTGCTGGATTCCCTTTCTTATGCCGACAAAATCACGTCCCTCGTGGATCTTGAGTTCATGCTGGGGACGGAAGACGGGATGGAGATTGTCCAGATCGTCCCCGATGAGATCCCTGAAACAGGTTCCCCGGAAATGGCTCAGGTAAGGGCGCTTGCCTACAGCAAGCCCCAGGTGGCCCGCAAACTCGTTTCGGCCGATGGTAAAAAGGCGTGGACGCTCCTGAAACTGAGGGCCTTCCCTTCGGAGGAAGAGTGGAAGAAGACGGGTAACGTTTCGCCGGATATCATTACCGGAGAAGAGGTCTCCCGCATCATCGCCAAGGAGAAATATGCTTCCCTGCATCCGCTGGCCACCGGCATGCCCTATGTGACGCAGCAGAAGACGGTGTATATCGGTCAGGAAATGGGACGTCTGGTAATGCTCGCAGTCATCATCTGTATCCTGGTGATGCTTATCATGACGCGCTCGCTGCGTGGCGTGGTGTGTCCCTTGCTGTCGGTCCTGGGCGGGGTATTGATGACCTTCGGCATTGCCGGATACACGCAGATGTATGTGGACAGCACCGTGCTGATGATTCCGGCCATCCTGGCCTTTGCCGTGGCCATCGCGTACAATATCCACATCTTCTCTTATTTCAACCACCTGATGCGCCAGCACGGAAAACGGAAAAGGGCTGTGCTGGAGACCATGGGCGAGGTAGGCTGGTCGGTGGTATTCTGCGGCCTTACCACGGTCGTTTCGCTGCTGTCGTTCCTGATCATCCCCATCCGGCCGATGAAGTGTGTGGGACTCATCTGCTCGCTGACCATCCTCTTCGTGCTGCTGACCACCCTGGTCATGACGCCGGTCCTGATTTCCTTCGGCAAGGACCGCCAGCCCAAGCCGGGTGTCGACGGGGAAGGCGGAACGCGCCTGAGCCGCTGGATGGAGCGCCTGAACGACTTCACTTTCCGGTACGCCAGACCGATCGTGGCCATTTTCACCGTCGTATGCGTGGCCCTGGCCATCGGCCTGGGGAAGATTGAACCGGCCTTTGACATTGAACGCACCATGGGCATCGATGTCCCTTATGTGAAAGATGTCCTTTCGGTGGGCCGGAGCGAGTTGGGCGCCCTGTATTCCTATGACCTGGTGATGGAGTTTGAAAACGAGGACGATGCCAAGCAGCCGTCCAACCTGCACAAGCTTGAACAGTTGGAGTCCCTGGTCGGCACCTACACGCTCACCAAGCGGACGAACTCCATCCTGGACATCCTCAAGGACCTGAACCAGACGCTCAACGGGGGAGACGCAGCGAGTTTCCGTATCCCTGACACCGAGGAGGAAGTGGCCCAGATGCTCATCCTGTATGAGAATGCCGGCGGTTCCGAGACGGAATACTGGATGGACTATGACTACAAGCGGTTGCGGCTGATGGTGGAGATCTCCGATTTCAACTCGGCTGAAGTGGAGCGCGAACTGAATGATATTTCGGTGAAGGCTGGCCAGTTGTTCCCGGGCGTGAAGGTGACCGCCGTGGGGAACATCCCGCAGTACACGACGATGATGCAGTACCTGGTCCGTGGCCAGATGCAGTCCTTCCTGATCTCCGTCCTGATTATCGCCCTCATCCTGATGATTGCCTTCCAGAGCGTCCGCGTGGGCCTGATCGGCCTGATTCCCAACTTGATGCCGGCCATCTTCGTGGGCGGCTATATGGGATGGGCGGGCATTCCGCTGGATATGATGACCGCCACGCTGATTCCGATGATGCTGGGCATGGCGGTGGATGACACCATCCACTTCATTAACCACTCGAAGTTGGAGTTCGACCGGAAACCGGACTATTCCGTCGCCATCCGGAGGACCTTCCGCGTGGTGGGTGTGGCTATCGTCACGACTTCCATCATCACCTCCGCCGTGTTTGCATGCTTCGCCACGTCGGCGTGCGCGATGTGTATCAATTTCGGTATACTCGCCGTGATCGGTATCCTGTCGGCCCTGCTGGCCGATCTGTTCATCACCCCGCTGCTGGTGAAGAAATTTCATGTTTTCGGTAAAGAAAAATAAATGATTATGAAAAAGTTAACGACCATGGCGGCCCTTCTGCTTGCCGCCGCAACACTGAATGCCCAAACGGGGCGGGATATCGTGGAGCGTGTCAAGAACCGTCCTGACGGAGACACCCGCTATGCTGAAATGCAGTTGACCCTGGTGAAAAAGAATGGAGACAAGCGGGAGCGCAAGATGGTCTCCTGGGCCCTGGACGAGGGAAAGGATACGAAAAAGATCATGTTCTTCACTTATCCGGGGGATGTGAAGGGAACCGGTTTCCTGACCTGGGATTACGACCAGGCGGGCAAGGAAGATGACAAATGGCTTTATCTGCCGGCGATGAAGAAAACTCGCCGCATCAGCGGCGCCTCCTCCAAGACGGATTATTTCATGGGCACTGACTTTACCTACGACGATATGGGCGGCCGCAGCGTGGATGAAGACACGCACACGCTCCTCCGTGAGGAAACGAGGGAGGGCCACAAGTGCTGGGTCGTAGAGTCGGTTCCGAAAGACAGCCGCGAGATCTACAGCAGAAAGGTTTCCTGGATCCGGCAGGACTGCGATACGGCGGTTTATGTGGAGTTCTATGACAAACTGGACAAGTTGCACCGCGTGATGACGGTGCAGGATATCCAAAAAGCGGATGGATTCTGGACCGTCCTTAAAATGGAGATGAAGAACGTCCAGAGCGGCCATAGTACGCAGATTGCCGTGACAGGACCCAAGTATGATATAGCGGTGGATAAGAGCCTGTTTACGGTGGCCAAGCTGGAGAAAGGACTATGAAACACTTTTTCAAATCGTTCCTGCTGGGAGCCGCGGCCGTGTTTGGAACGGCCGTGGTGCTCCCGGCACAGGATGGCTTGGACTGGTCTGTAAAGGGCTTCGTGGATACGTACCACGCCATCCGGACGGAGTCCCCTGGGGACTGGATGTCTTCCCGTACCCGGGTAAGGGGGGAATTCAAGCTGGATTACAACCAGTGCGGCGCCTTTGTCTCGGCCAATCTGGTGTACAATGCCCTGCTGAAGGATTTGTCCGGATTCCAGTTGCGGGAAGCCTATGCCTATTGGGACAATCCCCGCTGGGACATCCGTTTCGGCCAGCAGATTATTGCCTGGGGTGTGGCCGACGGCCTCCGCGTCACGGACCTTGTCTCTCCCATGGATTACACGGAATTCCTGGCACAGGACTATGACGATATCCGCATCCCGGTGGGTGCGCTGCGCGTCCGTTATATCCACGATTCCTGGAATCTGGAGGCGGTAGCCGTCCCGGTGGCCGAATTCTTCAGACTGCCCACGGATCCGGCCAATCCCTGGTCGGTGGGCCCCCTTCCGCCCGAGGTGAGGCCGGACAAGGTTCCGAAGAATATGGAATACGGCGCCCGCTTCAGCTGTTTCCTGGGCGGCGTGGATTTTTCACTGATGGCCCTGCGCACCTGGTCCAAAATGCCGGAGCTGCAGGAAGACCATATCGGCTATCACCGGCTGACGGTCATCGGCGGTGACCTTTCCATTCCTTTCGGGAACTTCGTTTTCCGTGGGGAAGTGGCCGACAACATCGACGATGACGGTCACCATCAGGGCAATGTCCTGGGCGGTCTGGATTGGTATCCGGGAGCCGATTGGAACCTATCGGCCCAGTACAACCAGACCTTCGGGGCCGGGGATCACAGTTCGCTGGCCACCCTGCGCATTTCCAAAGCCCTGCTCAATAACAGCCTCACCCTTTCCACCTTTGCTTACGCCGACGTGCGGGAAGGCGGCATCTTCAACCGTCTCAGCGCTGACTGGGCCGCTACGGACCAGATTCACGCCATCGTGGGTTACGATTTCTTTCACGCCGATGGCGGCATGTTCGCCCGTTATGCCCACAACAGCGAAGCCTGGGTGAAACTGAAATACTGCTTTTAACCGTCAGATCCTATCCGGGCCGGAATCCCGTCCCTACACCAGATTGTTCAGGATCGCATAGGCCGTGAGGCCGGCAATGGTTTTGATGCCGGTTTTGCGGGCTATGTTTTTCCGGTGGGTGATGACCGTGTGGATGGACAGGTTGTATTTGGCGGCAATCTCTTTGTTGATGAGCCCCTGGGCCACTCCGACCAGGATCTCGATCTCCCGGGAGGAAAGCCTGTCGCCCGGGGCGACGGCGTCGGTATCGCCGCTGTCCTCCAGGTGATTGACAGCGGGAATCAGGATGCGGTCTTCGATGATGGTGTGTTTGCGAAGGTCCGTTTCCAGCGTGAATATCTCCGAGAGGGCTGCGTGGATGGTCTGCTGGTCGCATTCCCGCGGGAGGTAGGTCATGATCAGCTTTTTCAGGTCGTCCAGTTTCTCCTGGACGTCGGAGTGATGCTGCTCATATTCCCCGATGGAAAAATCATCCGTGACATTCTGGTCGAGCATCGCCTCCACATAGGGGAATACCACCGTCTCCTCATACTCGAAATGCCGGGACAGTTCCAGCGTATAATCGGAGAAGAAACGGGAGATGATCATCTTGTGGGTGTCGCCGCAGGGTGACATCAGTGCATCCAGCGTTTCGGATAGTGACTTGACGGCGGTTTTTTGGTAATAGGTATGCGACAGCCGGAGATAACGGAGCACGTCCCTGAGATCGATCTGGCCCAGCACTTCCTGGGACGGGACATAGTCATCCGACAGGTAAACGTTGCAGATCAAAAGGAATGTGGCCGTATTCACACCGGCTTGGGAACAGACTTCGTGGACGGTTTCATCTCCGAAACCGAAGGAAAGGCCCACCCTTTCCAGTACACCGGAAAGAGAGAAATCCCTGTTCATCAGGTCCGCCATCTTCATTCCGGGGTTCAGATTATCCCCATTTGTAGTCATAGGACGTTCGTTTTAATGAAGCAAAATTAGGGGTTTTCCGCCAGCCGTTCAATCCCCATTTGTAGGTAATTTGGCCGGAAATCCCCATCCCTGCGCCGGAAGAGTTCCCCCTGATTTGGGGATTGCGCAAAAACCGGTTCAGGGATAACTTTGCGCCGATAAAACCTGCAGCTATGAAGCGTAGTATTTCGGTTATGATCGGAGTTGCCCTCTCCCTTGCGCCTGTCATCGCGCAAGACGGCGCTCCCCGGCGCCTGACCATCGGCGGTTATGGTGAAATCGCGTTGACGCGCAACTTCTACAGTGACAATGTTTACCGGTATTCTTCGGCCGCCGCCCACCAGGGCGAGCAGCACGGCCGTTTTGATGTGCCGCATGCCGTGATTTACCTGGGCTATGATTTTGGGAAAGGATGGTCCATGCAGACCGAGATCGAATTCGAGCACGGGGGCACCGGCGGCGCCGTCGAGAAAGAATTCGAAGAGGCCGGGGAATGGGAAACGGAGACGGAAAAAGGCGGCGAGGTGGCGCTGGAGCAGTTCTGGCTCCAGAAGAGCTTCTGCCCGGCACTCAATCTCCGGGTCGGGCACATCATCGTCCCCGTGGGAGCGCTCAACAATGCCCATGAACCGCTGAATTATTTCACGGTGTACCGGCCGGAAGGTGAATACACGATCCTTCCGTCCACCTGGCACGATACGGGCGTCAGCCTCTGGGGACGCACGGCCCACTGGCGGTATGAGGCCATGGTCGTCGCCGGCCTCGATGCCTATCTGTTCAGTACGGAGAACTTCGTCAAGTACGGCGCCGGTTCTCCCTTCGAGTTCAAGGCCGCCAACCAGCTGGGCTTTGCGGGCCGCATCGACAATGAATCCATCCGGGATCTGCGGCTGTCCCTGAGCGGTTTCTATGGCCGGACCTTCAACAATACCTATCCCTATGAGGCGGTTCCGGAGAGTTCGCGCTATTCCGGCGTCGTGGGCCGCACGGCCATCGGTTCCTTCGATTTTGCCTATCAGGGCCGCCGTTTCATCGCCCGCGGCAACATTGACTACGGTTATGTGGGGGATGCGGCGACCATCAGCAACATGAAGCGGAACCGCACTGCCAATAACGCCCCCTACAAGAAATCCGCCGTCGGGAAGGGCGCTTTCGCCGCCGGATGCGAAGCGGGATACGACCTGTTCTCCCTCTTCCATCTTCGGGATGCGGAAAAGCAATTGTTCCTTTTCGGCCGGTATGAATACTACAATTCCTATATCCCGGATGCGGGGCAGGAAGCCGCCGACTGGACGGCCAGGCACCGCATCGCCGTCGGATTCAATTATTTCCCGGTGCCGCAGATTGCCGTCAAGGGGGAGTATTCCCACCGGTTCCTGAAGGCGGGATACAATCCCGAACCGTCCATCAGCCTGGGCATCTGCTATCTGGCATTCTTCCATCGTTCATCCAATCAATAACATAAACCATGAAAAAGATCCGTACCCTGCTTCTGATTGCGGCCAGCGTGATGGCCGCCGCTTGTGACAAGACCCCTGCCGTGACCGAAAACGGACAGGACAAAGAACTGAAAGCTGCCGTAGAACAATATGTCCCCGGTGTGATATACAAGATCTATGGGAACCTCGCCGATGCGTCCGAGCAGCTTTACGACCAGCTCGCCGCGATGAAAGCGGCTGATACCTATACCCAGGCGCAGATTGACCAGGTGTGCAGCACCTTCCTGGAGGCCCGCAAATGGTGGGAACAGAGCGAGGCCTTCCTCTTCGGAGCCGCCACTTCCTATGGCATCGACCCGCACATCGACTCCTGGCCGCTGGACAAGGACAAACTCGCCAAGAGTCTCTCCAACGCCGAAACCATTGCCGACCTGGACGAGGAGGGCGCCGGTGCCGTCGATGAGGTCGGGGCCGCCTCCCTCGGTTTCCACGGCATCGAATTCATCATCTTCCGGGATGGCCGGAACCGTTCGGCCGCAGCCTTGAACGGGCAGGAGGACGATGAGGCCTTCGCCGGGCGTACTGTTTCGGGCAAGAGCGAGATCATCTTCGCGACCGCCGTCGCTGAAGACCTCCGCAATTACTGCTTTGAACTCCAGGTGGCCTGGGATCCAGCCTGCCCCGCTTCCCGGAAAGAGATGGTGGAGGAGGAACTGGAACTCAACACCACCCTGGACAGCGGCCTCACCTATGGGGAAAACCTGCTGCAGACGGGCAATGCCGGCAGCACCTACCGCAACTGGCAGGAAGCCGCAGCCTCCATCCTGGTGGCCGGCTGCTCCAACATCTGCAACGAGGTGGCCAACACCAAGATCGGCACGGCCCATTATGCGAGCAGTTCGGACTATGACCCCGACTACATCGAGTCTCCCTATTCCAAGAAATCCTATCAGGACTTCAAGGACAATATCCTGTCCATCCAGTACAGCCTGTACGGCGCCCAGGGCGCTGCTTCCGCCAACAACGCCTCGATTGCCTCCTTCCTGAAGAACAACAAGTGGGCGAAGGCCGACGAACTGGAAACCACCCTCGCGGCCGCCGTCCAGTCCCTGGACGAAGCCATGGCGAAAGGGGCCTTTGTCGACAATCCGACCTCTCCCGAGGCTGAAAACTGCATCGGCAGGATTAATGCCCTGGATGCGCTCCTGAACGAGGCTGCAGACTGGATTTCCAAACTGTAACTTCCTATGAGGACCAAGACACTTTCCCTGCTGGCAGCCGTGGCCATCGCCGCGGCTGCCGCCTGCGATCGTACGCCCGACGGCCCGTCTCCGGTGAACGAACCGGATGCGAAGTATGTCGGCCAGGCGGTGGGGAACTTCTCCGCCGAGGAGTGGTATCCCGGCGGCTTGCTGGGCACTACCCTGAACATCACAGAGGGGTGTTATGAAGACGAATCTCCGGCCGTCACGGAACAGGGGCTGACGACGCAGTTCAATCACGGAGAGATGTTCTTTGAACGGAATTTCACCCTCAACACGGCACCGTTCAAGGGGCTCGGACCCGCCTCCGTGCGCAAATCCTGCCTGGACTGCCATCCGGGCTACGGCCACGGCAAATGGCAGAGCGTCTATGAGGCCAATACGTCCCGCGCTTTCGGCAACGGTTACCTGCTGGTTGTCTATTATGCCCAGGAACCGGGCAGCAATGACGGCGCCTACGTGTCGGAGGTGACCGGGATGCCCCAGACGATGGCTGCGGATCCTTTCCTCCCGCCCATCGACGAAAACGGCATCTCCATTTCCTGGATCCCCGTTACCGCCATGGAAAGCGGGCTGCCGATGACCTTCCCGGACGGGGAGGATTACCGGCTCCAGTATCCGGAACTGACCATCGCCCGGTCGGCTTTCAATACCGATCCCAATCCCTACGATACGGCCGAAGAGAAAGGCCTCACGATGGGTTTCCGGCTGGAATCCACCATCGGGGTCATCGGTTCCGGCCTCATCGACGCCATCCCGGAAGAGGCGATTCGCGAACAGTACCGCGCCGAGGCGCCTTACGTGGAACTGAATCCGTCTTTCTGGGACAAGGAAGCGAATGATTTCGCCGCCGGCGCCTATTATGCCAACTGGCAGGCCGGGGAGAACGGAGCCGGCATCCTGGCCGACGGAACCCGCGTGGCAAGGGGAGAATTCAAGCCCGTGAAACGCTTCACCTATGCGATGACCCGCGGAACGCTGCAGGACGGTGCCGGTGCCAATGCCATCTGGAACATCACGAATGTGACGCGCCCCGACCGGCCGTTCCTGTACACGACCGCCGCCTGGGCCAAAAAGATGAGTGAAACCCCGTCGGTGATTGCCGCCATCCGCGCGGATGGCGCTTCTTCCCCGTATTATGTCGATGTGGACCAGGACGGAACTGTGACAGATGCCGAGATTACGGAGGCGGTCTATGCGCTTCTCAGCCCCTCGACGAACCAGTTCGACAATCCCTATCACAGCTTCGAGCCGGAAATGTCGGCCGACCAGTTCTATGACTTCATGGTCTGGCACCGCGGCCTCTCCATCCCGCGCGCCCGCAACCTCCACGACGAGAAGGTTCAGAAGGGAAAAAAGCTTTTCACCGAGATGGGCTGTGCCGCCTGCCACAAGCCTTCCTGGAAGACCGGGGACGACAATTATTGGTCTCCTGCCATGAACGAAGGCAAGCCTTTGCCGCGCTATGCCCACCAGACCATCTGGCCTTACTCGGACTTCATCCAGCACCGGCTGTATATGAAGAATGACATCCACGGTACCTGGTGCCGCACCACTCCGCTGTGGGGACGGGGCCTTTCCTCCCTGAATACCGGTGCATCGGACCGTCTGCATGACTGCCGTGCCCGGAATGTGGTCGAGGCCATCATGTGGCACGCCTACTCCAGGCAGAGTGACGGGTACAGGTCCGCCGAGAAGTTCTATCACCTGTCCAAGGAAGACCGGGACGCCGTCGTCCTGTTCATTGACTCCATCTGATGAAAACGATCTGGAAATATCTGGCTTACGGGTCGATGGCCGCGGTGATCCTGGCTATGACCGCGGCTACCGTCCTGGACAGGCTCCAGGGGACTGAGACGGCCCTGAGCCTCATTTATCACAGCCCCTGGTTCATGGCGCTTTGGGGCATCCTGGCCGTGTCCGGTATGGTGCTGCTCCTGATGAATCGCAGCGTTTCCCGGCGGACCTTTACCTTGGGGTTGCACGTGGCCCTTGTCATCATCCTTGCCGGAGCGCTTGTCACGCACTTGACCGGGGAAAGCGGCTCCCTGCACCTTCGGGCAGGCGTTGATACTTCGGCTTATGAGATGGACAATGGGGAAGGGGCACCTCTCGGGTTCGGCCTGCGGCTGGAACGCTTTACCATCGACTATTACCCCGGCACCAAACGGCCCATGGACTACCGGAGCGAAGTAACCCTTCTTCCGGACGGGGAGCGGCGCACCATCTCCATGAACCATATCCTCAAATGGAACGGCTACCGCTTCTACCAGGCCGACTATGACGAGGACCTCAGCGGCAGCATCCTGGCCGTGAGCCATGACCCCTGGGGCGTCGGGATCACCTACGCCGGCTATCTCCTGCTCCTGGTGTGCATGCTGGGATTTTTCTTGGAGAAAGGGACCGCGTTCAAGTCATACTGCGCGCAGGTGCGGATTCCCCGCGGCCTGAAAGCGGGCCTTTCTGTGACGGGTGCCCTGCTCCTGCTGGGCTGCTTCTGGCTCATTTGCCGGAATTGGATCTTTGCGCCCCGGGTTCCGGTGCTGCGATCGCCCCTGCTGTGGATTCACGTCGGGAGTATGATCCTGTGCTATACCGTCTTTGCACTGGTCGCGGTCCTGGGGGTCATCGGCCTGTTCCAGCGCAAAGAGAGCGTCCGGAAACGGCTTCAGATCATCAGCCTGATCGTGCTCTATCCTGCCGTGTTCCTGCTTGCCTTCGGGACCTTCCTGGGCGCTGTATGGGCCAATATCTCCTGGGGCAGTTACTGGGCCTGGGACCCGAAGGAGACCTGGGCGCTCATCACGCTGCTGGTCTATTCCATGGCCCTGCACGGAGGTCGCCTGAAGGTGCTCCAAAGACCCCGCGTCTTTCACGCTTACTGCATCATCGCCTTCCTCTCCGTCCTGATCACCTATTTCGGGGTGAACCTCATCCTGGGAGGCATGCATTCTTACGCTTAAACTGCGGCACCATCATCCGGGGCTTTGGTGCGGCGATACCCAGGGCTCTACCACACGAAGGGGATGACCTTGTATCTGACCCGCTGTTTATACTCCTTGTAGCCTTCCAGCCCTTCTTCCAGGACCTTTTCCATAAATGTGAATCTAACCCATTACCACGTCCAGGACCATCATCAGCGCGAAGCCGATGGCAAAGCCCACCGTGGCGATGTTGGAGTGCTCGCCCTGGGAAGCTTCCGGAACCAGTTCCTCCACCACCACATAGAGCATGGCACCCGCGGCGAAGGCCAGGAGATACGGCATCATCGGCGTAACGGCCGATGCCAGGAGGATGACCAGCGCGCCGCCGAGGGGCTCGACGATTCCGCTGAGCGCACCCACTACGAAGGCTTTCCGGCGGCTGTTGCCGGCCGCCCGGAGCGGCATGGAAATGATCGCTCCCTCCGGCACATTCTGGATGGCGATACCCAGGGATAATGCAAGCGCCCCGGCCGCCGTCATTCCGGCGCCACCGCTCATTGCGCCCGCAATGGCTACGCCCACGGCCATCCCTTCCGGGAAGTTGTGGATGGTGACGGCCAATGCCAGCATGGTGGTCTTGGACAGCTTGCTCTTGGGCCCCTCAACGCCGCCGGCCGGATGCAGGTGCGGCGTGACCTGGTCGATCAGCAGCAGGAAGGCAAAGCCGCCCAGCAGGCCGATGGTGGCAGGCCACACACCGCCCAGTTCCATCCCCGGGATCAGCAGGGACCACACGGAGGCGGCCACCATCACGCCCGAGGCGAAACCGAGGAGAATCTTTTGCAGCAGGTCCGGCATCGCCTTCTTCATGAAGAAAACGAACGATGCCCCGAGCGCCGTGCCCAGGAAAGGAATCAGGAGAGCCAGAATAATGTTGTCCATGGTTGAATGATCTGTGACAAAGTTACAACTCTTTCCCCATACTTGAAATACCTGATCATCGTGGTGGGCCCTGTCTCCCAGGAGAACCTTGATTTATCCTTTCACCACAGTTGCCCCGGTAACTTGAGCTTCTTCTTGGGCGGGAAGGCGGTATCGAAGGCCTCGCACGCCTGTTCGTCCACAAAGTACCCGGAAGGGGTGGCATATTCTCCGGTGATGCCGTCCAGGTAGCCGGGAATCAGTTCTTTACACAGGAAGAAAGAGGCGTCTTCGCCTTCCGGAAGGCCGTGGTAGCGGATGCCGAAATCCGAGGCATACGTGAACCCGCTCTTGCCGTAAAAGCCGATGTTCCCCTCGAAGCAGATGGCCCCGAAACCCATTTCGGCCGCCTTGGACAGGCTATAGTCCAGCAGGGCTTTGCCATAACCCTGGCGCTTGTACTCCGGATGGATTCCGATCGGGCCCATGGTAAGGATGGAAACCGTCCTCCCGTCATCGGCCTGGATGGCCGCATGCATATAGATACATTGGCCGATCAGGATTCCATCGGCCTCCATCACAAAGTCCAGCTCGGGGATGAAGGCGGGGTCCTCCCGCAGGCAGTGCAGGACATAATGTTCCAGGCAGCCGGGACGATAGACGTTCCAGAAAGCTTCCCGGACGAGGTTTTCTACTTGGGGATACTCGGTTTCCCGCTCGTGGCGGATGATGTAATTGTTGTTCATATATTATAGCCTGTTATCCTTGGATTTCTTTTTCACATCGGGCGTGCGCTCGATCACATTTAAGTCTTCAATATTTGCCGGGAATTGCATCCTTCTCAATCTTGTTGATGTGAAGATAGCCACATTTCTCCATATCTCCAAAACGCTGCCGAATTAAACGATCGAACACGTGCTCTGAATCGTGTGGCTCTCTGCTCTGAAATTCCCAACTAAGTCAGAAATCATTTGTGAGTTCAGATAATGATCCCCATATTTGTTGCAGAATATCGATAACGACCAAAGCATTCCGATCATAGAGTTATGGAAATACGGCTAAAATACAGTTATTCGGGGCTTTTGCTATTCGCCATTGTAACCGTCGCCTGCATCGTTGCCGGTTTTTTAATGTCGTATGTTTTCTGGTTTTTTGCGGCCTTTTGGGGAATCTTTGTTGCGTTGTCCATATTCAACGCGGTAAACCATGGGGATGATGCTATCGTCATAAGTGGCGAGGGCGTCTGGGTTGACGGAGTATTTGAGATAGATTGGTCTGAAGTCGATCACTGTTATGTTTCTATCAGGACGGGCGAAAACTATTCAGATGATTATTATCTTGTGTTTGTTACAAAACACAGAGAGCATTACGAGATCTGCCTTGACAAGTATATCTACAAGTATGTCTTCCCTACAAAGAAACTGTCTAAAGATATCAATCATTTGTTGGGCAAGGAAATATGCTATATGACTTCAGATGATAAGGAGTATGAGAAGATGTTTCGACAATCCGTTTTGGAACAATTGAAGCCCACGCTTATTATCATTGCATTGACCATCTTGATTGCTCTCATCGTTTCATTGATCAGATGACGAGTGCCAGACACGCGTGGATGGGCTTGACCGGTCCATGGGAGTTCAAGATTCCCTATACTCTCTCGGAGACAGGCCTCTCATCCTCGAAAAGAACTTGCTGAAGGAAGGGGTGTCGGCAAAATGGAGGCGGTCGCTGATCTGTGCGATGCTCAGCTTTGAGGTGCGCAGGAGGAAAGAAGCCTCCATCAGGAGCAAATGGTTGATATAGTCCATGACCGTGCGGCCGGAGACCTGGCGGACTATGCGGGATAAATAAACAGGGCTGATACAGAGCCTGGAGGCATAAAACGGGATATCGTGGTGCTCGATAAAATGGTCCGGCAACAGGCGGATGAATCCGATGTAAATATCCTCGACACGCTGTGACAGCTGACGGTGCACGATTGTCCGGTCCTGCACATTCTGCAGGTCCAGCAGAAAGATGGCGTAAAGCAATCGCAACACTTCGGCCTTGTAGATGTGGTCGGAATGCTGGTACTGTGTTATTTCGCACATTTTCCCCGCCAGATGCAGGGCGGCATCATCCGGCAGCGTCTGCTTCGGCTCACGCAGCTGAACGAAAGGAAGGGTTGCGATGTGCACGAGGTCGTGGACGACTGGTGCATCGATGGCCGCGTGTTCGTCAGCCATCAGGCAAAGGCAGTGAAAATCCTCTGAGGCAGCGATAACCGTGACAGGAAGTCCCGGGGAATAGGTGTAGAGATCGTTCGGATGAAAAGTCGATTTCCTCCCGTTGTAGAGAATCCTCATCCACCCCTTGTCAACCAGGATGAATGCGTAGCAGGTAATGAACCCTCTGATCTCATTGGTCCGAAGGGCTGTCGAGGCATTCATCTCTAGGCAGTACATGCTGCCTTCCCAGTCCTCAGTGGGCTGGTCGTTCCCGACAAATAAGCTTAAAGCCTCTTTTAACGAATACATATGGGATGCAAAGTAACAAATAAAAATCTACCGTTGTATCGTTTCAGACAAGTTTTGTGCGGTTTGAAACGAATTGATTGCAGCCAAGTCTCCGTATTTTTGTCAAAAACAGAGAACAACACTTAACAACTGATAATCATGACCAAAGAAGAAGCATTGAAACAGTTCGCCGAAGCCGGCGCAGTATGGTTCGGAAACAGCAAACAACATTTCGCCTTCTCGGCCTACTGCCGTCTGCAGGGCTGGAACAAATTGGCCGACAAATGGAAAGAGGAAGCCGAAGAGGAATGGGACGAGGCTGAAGAGGTCCTGAACCGCCTGGTGGAACTGGGCTGCAAGCCCGCGGACCTGCAGGAAGCCATGAAGACGATCGAGTTCCCCTTCTACGACGATCCCAAACAGCAGATCGAGTCCGACTACAATCCCGATGCCGTGAGGATCATGAGCGAGATGGCCGAGGCCTTCAAGGACGACTATCCCACCCGGAAACTCATCGAGAAGTGGATTGACGGAGAGGTCGAACACATGGCCTGGGAAGCCCAGTACCTGAATTATATCGACAAACTGGGATACGAGAATTTCCTCACCGCAATGATGTAGCAAGCACAGTATTATGAAAGAACAAGTATTACAAGCCATGCGCGAGTTCGGCGCACCCGTCAACGCCGGCAAGATCGCAGAAATCACAGGTATCGACCGCAAGGAAGTGGACAAGGCTTTTGCCGAGCTGAAGAAGGAAGGCGCCATCGTCTCCCCAGTTCGCTGCAAGTGGGAACCCGCCAAGTAAGGAGGAACGGCCTTGGCCAAGATGAAATGCCCCGGCGGAAATGTTTCAGCCGGGGCATAATTGATTTTCAGGCACTTGTACTTTTCTGAGTAGATTGCACGGGGAAATGAAGGGTGCTCAGTATCTCATCGGGCAAGGCATTCCCATTGGCTGCGGCCGCTGGGGAGACTCCAAACATTACCAGATATAGGAACGGCGATCCGGGGGGAGAATCGCTCTTTTGTCCCTTAATTGTATTTCAATTCGAAGTGGTATTCTTGCAGAAGAACCGAGTTGGAATTCTCGCGTCCTCTGACCAGGAGGTAATGGACCTTGATGCAGAGAGATGTGCCGGTTCGTTTCTCGATTTTTTCGATCCTTTCTTTGTAGGAGGATTCGATTTGTTTGAGTCTGAGAAGATGGCTGTTGGCAACGGCTATCCTCTTTTCGTCTTCTGAACGAAGATCTTTGGGATTCAGTTCGACGCCTTCTATTCTCGTGAATGTCGCTCCTTCTCCCAAGAATGGGGATGCCGTATGATCCATTAAAACTGCCAGATCGTTATTCAGTTCGCCGAGGATCGTCAGATAGGCTTCATGTAGATCAGGATCCTTGACATCTCCGGGAGAAGTGATCTCCGTTACCACGCCGAATACATACTGGACATCGACCGGTCCTTTTTGGCACGAAGTGAAGATTCCTAAAACAAGAGAGGCGCTGAGGATGAGAGAAATAATGCGTCTATATCGGAAGTTCAGGTCAATCATTTTGTAACTTGTTCTGTTTTTGGGAACGCGAAGATACTCACATTTGCCCGATTCTCCAAACCAAGGTAAACCTGTTGCTGGACGATAAAACGGGGTTGGGCACATGCTAATTTGTATGTGGCTCATGGGGAAATAGTTACAATTGATCCGGTGCCAAACCTAGAGACAATTTTGAGGGTTGGGAATCGAGCGTTTTGTAAGTGCTTAATTACCAGTCTGCTGCAAAATGGCTGGTGTCGAACCTTTGGGACGCTATCCGTGCGCTAAACGATCTCTCCCGCATATAGAAATAAAACAATGCAATTAACATTTTGTTAATGAGCCTTGTCGAACTATGAAATAAGCATCTGTTTCATGTTTGGAGGTGTGGAAGAAAGGGTGTATCTTTGAGTATTGAAATGCATATTTAGCCAGAACGAATCTACTCTATGAATGGAGAATACAGGGAGATTTTGGAAAACAGGGATATTTTGTGATTTCCTATTGGAGGTCATTAGCATAATGGCCATCTTGCTCCCATTGGAGGGGATTGTTTTGTCATTTGTCTCCAATCCGGGCTGGCGCTCACTGGTTCTTCTCCTGTTTTCCATCGTTCAACTGGGATGGATGGCCGTCTATTTGCCAGACATATACCGCCGACCGGAAGAAAGAAAAGCGCTACATAGCCCGGTGGATAAATGGATCGTGATCTCGGCCATCTTGAATGCCTTTTTGTCCATCGCCGTTTGTGACATGGTGCACTTTGGTAAAAAAGCCTGGCCGCTCATCCCTCTGGCCATTCTCTTTCAGGCTTATGCATTGTACCATAATGACCGGAAGGTGGCTGAAGCCTTGGAAATAGAAGAGGCAGAGAATGGCGAGCCTGCGGAACTTCTCCACCGGGTATCCCAATCTGACCATCCCGTTTTCATCGTCGTTTCTCATGGCTCACAGCAGGACCTTGAATCCGAACTGCTGGATGCCAGTACGGTTCTCTATACTCTTCCAGATGGACGCTATTTGATTCTATTCCAGAAAAGATTGCGGGTTGAAACATTCCAAATGATCCTTTCTTCTCTTCGCACTAAAGTCAATGCCGATGAAGACGTCATCGGATACTATGGGCGTTCTCATAAAAGGAATCATCTGGATGAATCGCTCGCTTTCGTGAGCGATCTCTCCGGCGAATGCCGAGTCATCCCCTTCGATCCTAATTCGGTACCGATGGCAGGTGCGAAACCTCTTATTTGGTAGGCTGATCAGACAATCGAGCGATACTGAACCATTGCTGTCCACACGTTTAGTGAACAGCAATGAAAACCATTCCCCCTTTCAATGCCCGTACAGGTCCATCTTATGGACCGGTACAAGCAAAAATGGCCGAAAATGCCTCGTCCTGAAATAGGTTTACCGAGGTCTGCGGAGTGGTGTCTTGTAATCGGTTGATTGTCAATTGTATTCGTCTATGCATTCCCGCAGCCCCCGTGGAAAAACGGCTGGCCTGCGGAGACTCTTTTTGGGGAACATTGATAATCAATAAGATACAAATTCCTTTCCCGCAGACCTCGCAGACCGGACAGTCTTCCAGACGAATAGGCACAAAAAAAGGAAAAACCTTTCGATTTTTCCGGCTTTAGTAGACCAAACACCTAAAATCTCGAACCTTCTGGAGGATATTAAGAAGGTTGAAAGATTTGTACAAAGTGTCGGGCATGCCCGTTATTCCGACGCTTATTCCGACATCAGAGGTAGTAAGAAAACCGGGATTGGTAGTAAGAAAAATTGAAAAAGTGGGGAGAAATGCATATCTTTGCTGCGTAAAAAGGGTATAAATATGACCATGAGGAATCAATTACTAGCTCTGATTGAGCGATATAAACAATTGGGTATTGACTCCCAGATCGACTACAATAAGTTCTATCTGTACTCGATTATTACCCATTCTACTGCTATCGAAGGGTCAACGGTTACGGAAATAGAAAACCAGCTTCTCTTCGACGAGGGAATCACAGCGAAAGGGAAACCTCTCATGGAGCAGATGATGAACCTGGATTTGAAGCGGGCCTATGAAGAGAGCATTCGTCTTGCCAAGAATCATACGGACATTACTATTGACACGCTGAAGGCTCTATCCCATCTGGTGATGCAGAATACGGGATCGGCCTACAAAACCGTCCTTGGCGACTTTTCCTCCGCAAACGGCGACCTCCGGATGGTCAATGTCACTGCCGGCGTCGGGGGACGTTCCTATCTGAGTTACCAGAAGGTTCCCGCCAAGTTGCAGGAGTTTTGTGACTGGCTCAATGCCCAGCGCAAGCGTCCAATGTCCCTGTCAGAGCGCTATGACTTCAGTTTCGAGGCCCATTATCGCCTGGTGACCATCCATCCCTGGGTCGATGGGAACGGACGAATGGCCCGCCTTGTCATGAACCACATCCAATTCGAATTCGGCCTGATTCCGTCCAAGGTGCTCAAGGAAGACAAGGGGGATTATATCAATGCGCTCATCTCAACCCGGGAGGCGGATGATATGTCCGTTTTCCTGGATTTCATGACGGGCGAAATGATCAAGACACTGTCCTCGGACATCGACGCATTCCTTAGGTCGATGGGTGATGGTGGGGAGAAAACCCAGCCAATAGGGGAGAAGAGACCCAAAAGTAGGGAGAAAATCCTCCAACTGCTCAAAGTTCACCCCAACTATTCGGCCAGAAAACTCGCCGAAGTCATCGGAATCACCCCCAAAGCCGTCGAAAAGCACCTCGCCAAACTGAAAGCCGAAGGTCTCATTAAAAGAGAAGGCCCGGACAAAGGCGGATATTGGACAGTTTTATAACCCATAAAGGATATGAAAATCAGATTCTGTATATTCTTATTGATACTCGGCGTCTTTCCGGCCTTCTCTCAGGACCGGTTAACGCCGGTTGACCATAGTGTTGGATCCGAGATACTTTCTAAGTACTATGAAAAGATCGACCGTTTGCTCATGGAGACTGATGAGTATTCATATGCCTTCCAGATCCGTCCTTCCTTCACCCCTGAATCCTGTTTGTTGTATTCTCCTGATAAAAAGGAACTGGTATTTCGTATCGCAAGTAGGAACATCTGGTATTCGAAGGGGAGGATAGGCGTAAAGAAGTATCATTGTCCCATTACTTCGGTCATCTCAGATAAACTTGATTCCCTTTTTTCCTCGGCAGTTTTTTCAGCTTCTCCTGATGCGGAAGTTCTTGGTCTTGATGGAACCACCTATGAAATTCGGACAAACGGGGGAAAAGATATCGCCGAGTGTTGGTCTCCCGATGATGACGGCAGCAATTGCGATCGTCTCGTCCGTGTCTTGGAAGAGTTGTGTGATATTGTAAAGAATAAGGATGTCAATAGAATCGAGGGGTTGGTTCCTGAGATTGAGGCATTGACGGTCGACTTTACTAACCATATAGGACAGGAGGTCCCCCAATCCATTCCTTATTATGACAGGGTCAGTTCCTATCTGGATAGTTTGGTGAGGGATGGGGGATCATATCGTGCTTTCAGGTTATTCTCCTTGGAAGAAATACCTGCTCTTCTCTCTTTTGCCGATGACACACGCGAGATTAAGTCGCCACCAGCCAATCTGCTTTCTTCCTATTTGCCTTCCAGTTGCTCTGTCGGTGTTTACTCGCTGTGGTTGATTGACTGCATTCGCCGAAACGAAGTGTTGATCGGTCAAAGGATGGAGCAAACATCGGAAGATGCTCCTTTATCTCCGGAATATGCTCGATGGGGACGTTTTTCTTTGGCCCCGGAATTAAGTCATGGGGGGCTCATCCATTTCGGGAGCAAGGATTATGCATTTTACCAGAGTCAAGCGGCAGAAGCATATCGTTTCTGGTGGAATTCCGGCTCGATAGAATCTATTCTTTCAAGGGATCCTTTGGAATTCACAGGTCTTCATTGGTATTAACCAGAGGATTTTCACAATTCTCTGATAATCAAACAAATAAGCCAGCCGTGATGGCTGGCTTATTTAGTAGACTACGATGATAAATTATCGAACTTTCTAGAGGACCTTCTGAAGCTAGATCGGTTGGCGGAAAGTGTTTATGATGATCTAGGTAAAGACGGGAATCCGGAATTAGAATAGTTGATATGACAGTTGTTTGAATTATATAATTATATTAGTTTTGTGTCAAAGATATTTCGCTGGCAGCGATTTGCTATTGACGGTACAGATCAATCAGAAAAATCCTCTAACGATACAAGAAAAGACTGAATAACTTATGAAGAAATCATTGATTACCATCGGTATTCTGGCATCACTGGCTTCTTGTGC
>Ga0265301_10000311_pt1 | contig 74505 bp, 65 predicted proteins | sample AusTroGonzalo_MG_2_FD_193488 | JGI IMG/M metagenome (GOLD analysis project Ga0265301, IMG submission 193488) | Bovine rumen microbial communities from tropical cattle in Woodstock, Queensland, Australia - Gonzalo_04 | ecosystem: Host-associated > Mammals > Digestive system > Stomach > Rumen ... | reverse complement strand
GCACACACGACGTGTTTGCAGGGAAGATGTGTGTGCGGGGGAGGGGGAGCAGGAGAGGGGGGAGGCCCCTTTTCTTCGGCGGCGAAAGGGCGGAGAAATTTGGTTTTTCGAGCTACTGCACGAAAAAAAAAATTCGCAGCCGTCTGGAAGACTTCGCCGCCGGAAGAGAGATCTCTCGACTTCGCTCGGGATGACAATAAAAAAGCCCCCGGCGGGGCCGGAGGCAGAGAAAAGAGATTCCTTCGCTTCGCTCGGAATGACATGTGAGCAGCGCTCGGAATGACAGAGCTACAGTACCTTCATTAAGTCACTTAGGCGGGAGGCGACGGAGGGGATGGAGCCGGTGCCGTCGACTTCGTGATAGCGGCCGGAAGCCTTGTAGAAGCCGATGAGTGGCTCGGTCTTGGCGTGGTAGGTGCGGATACGGTTCTCGATCACTTCGTCGCGGGCATCGTCGGCGCGACCTTCGATCGAGGCGCGGTGGCGGATGCGGTCCTTGATCATCTCGTCGGGAATCATGATGCTGACAACGCCGGTGACCGATTCGCCGCGTTCGGCGAGCATCTTGTCGAGCGCCTCGGCCTGGGCGATGGTGCGGGGGAAACCGTCGAGGAGGAAGCCTTCGACACCTTTGACCGTATCAAACTTGGACGCGATCATCCCCTCGACGACCTCGTCGGGGACCAGATTGCCGGCATCGATGAGGGCTTTGGCCTGGAGGCCGAGTGGAGAGCCGGCGGCGATTTCACCGCGAAGGAGCTCACCGGTAGAGAGATGGCAGAGATGGAAGTTGTCCCGAAGGGTGGTCGCCTGGGTGCCTTTGCCGGCGCCGGGAGGGCCGAAGAGAATGTAGTATTTCATGGTGTGTGGTATAGATTTCTCGACTTCGCTCGAAATGACAAGAGGAATGCTCGAAATGACAAGAGGAATGCTCGAAATATCAGGACTATTCGTCCAGAATCCAGATGTCGGGGAGGTTGCGGCCAAGCTCATCGTAGTCGAGGCCGTAGCCGAGGATAAAGCGGTCCTCGATCGGCATGGCGCAGTACTCGGGCGCCGGAACGGACGGTCCGTTGGCTCGACGGAAGGCCGCTTCTTTAAAGAGCATGGCACAGACGACGGTAGAGGTGGCGCCCTTTTCCTCGAGGTGCTTTCGCAGGGCGAAGATGGTCGTCCCTGTGTCGACAATGTCCTCAACGATAATGACTTGACGGCCGCGGACATCAGCTGTGATGTCCATCAGCGTATGCACCTTTCCGGTGCTGCGGGTGCCTTCGTAGGAGCTGAGCTTGGTGGCGACGACCTGGCAGGGGAAGGTGATGCGCTTCATCAGTTCGGAGGTGAACATGATGGCGCCCGTAAGAACGCACAGAAGCAGCGGCGGCTCCTTGACATCGGAGAAATCGTGATTCAGTTGTCCGGCCAGGCGGTCGATGGCCGCTTCCAGTTCCTGCTGGGGAATGTACGGACGGAAGACTTTGTCGTGGATGTGTATGCGGTCAGTCATAGTGGAGGAGAATCTTGCGGTCACAAAGTAAACAATTTTTTCGCGGAAAGTGAAGAAAAATTTGCAATACCGCCGCCAAAAGCCTATCTTGCGGGTGGGAAAAAATGCATTGCAGCGCGTTCTGCGGCACTTTTAGTAGTATCGGTAGCGATGGAGATGCGGCGTCTTTTAGTAGCTTTTTGGACTCTTCTAACAGTCTCTCTTCCGGTCCACGGTCAGGATGCGGAAAGCATCATCGCGCGTATCACGGGTGTCGCGGATGTGGCCGAACTCGATGCCGACGAATATGAGCACTGGGAGCGCCTGCTCTCGCATCCCGTCGACGTCAACCTGCTCTCGGAGAATCGTCTTGCGGCGACCCGCCTTTTCAGCGCGTTTCAAATTGCCTCCATCCTGGACTATCGGCAGAATGCGGGAGATATCCTCTCGTTGACGGAGCTCGCCCAGCTGGATGGTTTCTCGCCCGAGCGGGCTGAGCTGCTGCGCCCTTTCCTTCGCTTTGACGGCGGTCGTATTCAGGCGGAAGACCGTTCCCTCCACGGCGAATGGATCAGCCAGGCGGTCGGATCGGCTTCCATCCGTGACGGCCCGGCCTGGCAGGGCGAGGGTCTCCATTGGAAAACCAAGGCCCGTATCCGTGTAGGCGAGCGCTGGAGTGCAGCCTGGAGCCCGTCCGGGACATGGCACCTGAGCGTAAGCGGAGTCCGGAATCCCTGGCGCCTCGTCATCGGTGATTTCCGGGTGCGGACCGGGCAGGGGCTTCTTCTTTGGAAAGGCTTTTCCATCAGCGGTTTGACCGCCATGGGCTCTTTCGCCAAGACCTCTTCCGGGCTGACACCGACAGCCTCCTGGTCCACCGGGACGGCCTTTCGGGGCCTGGCGGGAGAGTGCCGGATCGGTCGCTGGAAAGCGCTTGCTTTTGTTTCCGGCGTTACGGGGGAAGAGCCTCTCATTACCGGCGGGCACCTCCTGCGGCTGTTTCGTAGCGGCCAGCTCGGCCTGACCGCATACCGCCAGGAAAAGACTCCGCCCCGGGGCAAAAAGCCGGCCCGGGATGGGGAAGTCAAATGCTCGGCTGACGCTTTCTGGAGCCTGGGCCGGGTGGAGCTCTTCGGTGAAGCGGCCTGGGACCTGCTCCCCCGGAAGGGGGCAGCGGTCGGAGGAGTGCGTCTGCCCCTTGGCGAAAGGATGCGTCTTGCCGCCGCACTGCGCTACTATCCGGCCGGATATCAGGCCCCCCATGCGGGGGCCTTACGGGCCGCAACGAAAACGGGTGACGAACGCGGCGTCTCGCTGGGCTGGGAATATGGCTCGGAAAAGCGGGTGCGCCTGAGTGGGGTGGAAGGATTCGGAAACAGTGTCCAGCGGACGAGGCTGCTCCTGACCCTGGATGCCTTCTCGTCGCCTTCAACGCCCGGGAACGGCCAGGTCAAAGCCCTGGTCCGATACGACGGACAGCTCAGCGGCAGTTGGGCGCTTCAGTTGCGCCTGACCCATCGGAGCCGCTGGAAGGAGGCATACTCAGCCCGGAACGAAGTTCGCGCCGACCTCGTCTGGGACATCGGTTGCCTGAATCACGTCACCCGGGCCGACCTGGTCCGGGGAGAAGGTGTCGCGGGACTCCTGTATGACGAATGGAACTATGGCGGGAAAGGGCCGTGGCGGGTGAGTCTGCGGGGGACGCTTTTTGCCGTCGACCGCTGGAATGACCGTATCTACGCCTACGAAAAAGACGCCCCGGGCGGATTCAGCGTCCCGGCGTTTTACGGTCGTGGGTGGAAATTGTCGCTTCTCTCCGGCTGGAAGACGGCCATCCCGCGCACACGCATTCGCGCGGCGTTTTATCTTCGCGGTGCGTTGACCTCCTATCCGGCCTCCTGGGCCCTTCCCGCCGCGGAGCGGAAAATGCCCAAGGCGCAGGCGAAGGCGCAACTATGTCTTACTTTCTGATTTTCAGCACCTGGCCGGGGCGCAGATTGTCCGAGGTGAGGGAGTTCCACTTCTTGAGATTGGCGACGGTAACCTTGTGGTCGCGGGCAATCTTGGAGAGGGTGTCACCGGATTTGACGGTATACTTGATCCAGGTCTCGTTCTTTTGTGAACTGCTGCCGGAAGAGGCGCCGGCCTGAGGGTGAGCTCCGTTGATGACGAGCACCTGTCCGATGCGCAGGTTGTTGTTTTTGAGCTTGTTCCAGCGCTTGATGTCATCGACTCTGACCCCGAACTTGTGGGCAATCTTCGACAGGTTGTCGCCCCGGACGACCTTGTAGGTGGTCTCTGCCGGGATGACCTCTCCGGAAGAGGTTCGGGTGAGCACGCGAGGACCGAGCAACTCGTCCTTCTTGTGGAGATAGACCGAATCCTCCATGGCCACGAAGTCGCCGATATACTCGGCCGGAATGCGGAGCACGTCTCCGTCCCGGCCGCGGATGATCTGGCGGTAGTACTGGGGATTAAAGCGCTGGAGCGTCTCGACGGGCACACCGACCAGGTCGCTGACCTGCTGGAAATGAAGCAGATCCGTCACTTCGAATTCGACCATCTCTGTCGGTGCGACGGCTTCGTCCGGGACGATGCCATGCTGCGGATAATAATGGAAGACATAGGCGGCAGCCACGAATTTGCCCATATACTCCCGGGCCTCATGCGAGAGTTTCCCGCGCCCCATGCTCCCGAAGAAATGCTCCCGGGCGCTGTGGTAATCGGCTCCCTGGCCAAGCAGATTGGCCCTCTCGAGGGCTGCCTGTACGTTCCCGGGGCCGAAATCGTATGCTGTAATGGCGAGTGGCCAGTCCTGGAAGCGGCGATAGTTGTCGGCGAGCAGGCGGGCGGCGGCATCCGCGGCCTTGTACGGATCCAGCCGGTCGTCACGGAAGGAATCCCACACGAGGCCGTACTGCTTGGCCGTTCCGGGCATAAACTGCATCAGCCCCTGGGCGCCTTTGTTGGATTTGGCCGTGGGCTTGAATTCGGACTCGACGACGGCAAGATACTTGAGCTCCTCAGGAAGCCCGTAGGAAAGGAAGGCCTCCTCCAGGATGGGGAAGTAATACTTCGAAAGGCCGAGGAGCTGCGGCAGGCTCTTTTTGCGGAGGTAGATGCCGATCCAGCGGCGGACGTCCTCGTTATAAGTCAGGGGAATGGCACTCCGGATGGCGGCGATGCGCTGGACAAAAACGCTGTCCGGAACATCCAGGGACAGACACTCCGGGGCGGGCGTTATCTCCTTTCCGTCGTCGTCCAGGGGGAAGGCGTCCATCTCGTCGGTATACCACCGGGCGGGCTCTTCCGCGACCGGCATCTGCACTTCCTCCAGAGCGTTTTTCGCGGCGCTGAGCGAGTCCTGCAGCGCGGCGATCACCCTCTGAAGCGAATCCGCCTGACGGGTGAGCCTTTCGTTCTCATGCAGAAGGTCCCGGCGTGTCGGTCCTTGGGCATGAACTGATCCAGAAAGACCCGGCAGGAGGAAGAAAGCAAGCAGTATGGTCAGGTGGAGCGGACGCATGAATACAAAGGATTAGAAGGTGATGCCGATTCTGAGGCCTGGAGCCGCTCCTGCGCCGAATCCGCCGGTCATGGCGAAAGTGTTGTCGGGCATGATGACGGACGGTTCCATCCGCAGCGTGATGTCGTCGGACACCTCGAAATCCTGCATATAGGCGAACACATTCGCGTCGACGATCTGGAGGACATAGAAGGCCACCGTTGCCAGAATGGAATAATCGCGGTATCGCCGGAACACATTGCGGTAGTACAGGGCCGTCTCCGCCTTGACGGGACCGTCATAGGCGATCTCGGGATCGGACGCCTTGCGGTAGATGTTGCGGTATCGCTGGTAGTTCTTATTGTTGGTGGCCCAGAAATGGCCGCTCCCGATCAGCGCTCCCCAGTAGATGGGGATTTTCCAGGCCTCATGGTTGTAAACCTGTCCGAGGCCGGGCAGCAGAATCGAGTAGAGCGTCGCCTTCCCGGGCTGGTTGGGGATGTCGGGCTTGTAACAGATCACGCCGTCCATCAGGGTGGCCCAGTACGCGAGACCGGCGCCGGCAAAGCACCAGGAGGCCCGTTTGTCCTGGCCTTGATGCTTATAGTAGATGCCCATGCCGACTCCGGCACCGATGGATCCGTAGACGATGGGAAGCTTCCAATAGTCGCGGTTGTACATCTGGTAGGAGCCGAGAAAGACGGACGAACCGGCAAAGAGGGTCCCGATGCGGGCGTCCCGTTTGTGGGTGACGCCGCCGAAGAACTCGCCGAAGGAGAAGAGGGTGTCGGTGGAGTCCCGCGCGACGGAGAGCGTGTCTCCGGGGTCATTGTAGCTCTGGGTGAATGCTTCTTCCTTGAACTGCGCCGATGCCTCTGCCGCACCGAGCAGCAGAAACGCGCACAAGGCAAGAAGGATATGCATCCGCCAACGGCCCATACTATTCGCCCGATTTTTCCAGCGCGTCGAGGAAGCGCTGCATCTGCTGGTCGGAGGAGAACTTGACGGTCATCGTGCCTTTGCCGTCCGGCGAGCGTTTCAGGGAAATGTTCTCAGAGAAATAGCGCCCCAGATGCTCCAGGACACGGATATAGGAGTCCGGAAGCTCCTGCGTCACAGGCGGGATGGCCGGGGCGAGCGACTTTTTGATCCGCTCTTCCAGCTGTCGCACGGACAGGCCTTCGCGGATGACTTTGTCGCAGAGCTGTTCCTGCAGGAGGGGATCCTCGACGCCGAGCAGCACCTTGGCGTGGCCGACACTCAGAAGTCCAACCTTCAGGTCGTGCTGCACCTTGGCCGGCAGGCGGAGAAGGCGAAGGGAATTGGCGACCGATGCCCGTTTCCGGCCGATCTTGTCGGCCATCTGCTCCTGTGTGAGGTGGCATTCGTCAATCAGGCGGCGGTAACTCATCGCCTCCTCGATCGGGTCGAGATCCTCGCGCTGGATGTTCTCGACGAGGGTCATTTCCAGCATGGCGGCACCACTGTCGCCGTCCTTCGTGTCGCGGACATAGGCAGGGATTTCGTTCAGGCCGGCGATGCGGGCTGCACGGAACCGGCGTTCGCCGCTGATCAGCTCGTACTGGCCTTCGCCGACGCGGCGGACCGTAATGGGCTGGATGAGACCGAAATTGCGGATCGAAATAGAGAGCGCTTCCAGCGCGTCGCGGTCAAAGCTCATACGGGGCTGCCAGGGGTTCGGGCGGATGGCCTCGACGGGCAGCGACAGCACCTGGGCCGAATTGGCGGCCGACGGCTCCGGCTGCGGAGCGGGCTGGGCGGCGGCATATCCGGCCGGGCGGCGGAAATCACTCAGGTTGCCGGTGTCCCCGAGCAGGGCGCTCAGGCCTTTGCCGAGACCGCGGGGAGGGGTATTGTTACTCATAGGGCGGCGTTGTTTTCCAGGACCTCGCGGGCGAGGTTGAGATAGTTGTTGGTACCGTTGCTCATCACGTCGTACAGGACGATGGGTTTCCCGTGGGAAGGGGCCTCGCTGAGGCGGATGTTGCGCTGGATGATGGTCTTGAACACCATGTCCTTGAAGTAGTCGCGCAGCTCGCCGGCCACCTGGGTGTGGACCTTCGTGCGGCCGTCGTACATCGTGATGAGGAAGCCTTCGATGGTGAGGGCGGGATTGATCCGGCCCTGGACCAGACGGATGGTCTGGAGGAGCTTGCCGAGCCCTTCGAGGGCGAAGAACTCAGGCTGGACCGGGATGATGACCGAGTCGGCCGCCGTGAGGGCGTTGACCGTGATGAAGCCCAGGGAAGGGGAGCAGTCGATGATGACGAAATCATAGTCACCCTTGATGGGGTCGAGGGCTTTCTTGAGGAGGAACTCCCTGTCCTTTACGTCGTTGAGCTCGAGCTCGGCACCGACCAGGTTAATGTGCGAAGGGATCAGGCTGAGGTTCGGCATCTCCGTGCTGAGAAGGGCCTGATGGACATCGAGCTGTCCGATCAGCACCTCATAGATGGAGTGGTCGCCGATCTGCTCGGGCGAGTAATTGAGCCCGGAGGTCGTATTGGCCTGTGGGTCGGCATCGAGCAGCAGCACCCTCTTTTCCATCACGGCGAGGGAGGCAGCCAGGTTGATGGCCGTCGTGGTTTTGCCGACGCCGCCCTTCTGGTTCGCTATAGCAATGACTTTTGCCATGTTGGGATTTCACTTCATGTTAAAACATACAAAAATAGTCAATTTTTTCGGAATAATTGTTATTTTTGTGCTTGCACTGATAAATAAGCGCCTATGCCACAGATCTCCCTCAAAGGCCAGCAGCTGCCGCTCTCTCCGATCCGCAAGCTGACGCCCTATGCCGATGCCGCCAAGCGGAGCGGTGTCAAGGTCTATCACCTCAATATCGGCCAGCCGGATCTCCCGACTCCGCAGAAGGCGCTGGACGCCCTGCGCTCCTATGATGCCAAGACCCTCAGCTATACGCCCAGCCAGGGCATCCTGTCGCTGCGGCAGGGGCTTCAGCGCTACTACAAGCGTTTCGGCATCGACCTGGCTCTCGACGAGATGATCGTCACCACCGGCGGCTCGGAGGCCCTTCTTTTTGCCTTCATGGCCTGCCTCAATCCGGGCGAGGAGATCATCATGACCGAGCCGACCTATGCGAATTACCTGACTTTCGCGAAGCTCGCAGGCGTGACGGTCCGCTGCGTCACCTCCCACATCGAGGACGGCTTCGCCCTGCCGGATATCGCCGAGTATGAGAAGGCGATCACGCCTTCGACCCGCGCCATCCTGCTTTCGAACCCGAACAACCCGACCGGTTATGTCTATACCCGCGCCGAACTGATGAAAATCCGCGACATCGTCCTCAAGCATGACCTTTTCCTCATCTCGGACGAGGTCTACCGGGAGTTCGTATATTATAAGGAACCGTTCATCTCCGCCCTGTCCCTGCCGGGGCTGGAGCAGCATTCCGTGTTGATCGACTCGATGTCGAAGCGCTACTCCGAGTGCGGCATCCGCATCGGCTGCGTGGCTTCCCGTAACGGAAAGCTGATGGAAGTGATGCTCAAATTCGCGCAGTCGAGGCTGTCGCCGCCGCTGCTCGGACAGATTGTTGCGGAGGCGTCCATCGATGGCACGGAAGACTATGCCAGGGCCTGCTACGACGAATACAAGGCCCGCCGCGACTATTTCATCAAGGCCATTAACCAGATTCCCGGCGTCTTCTCGCCGAATCCGCATGGCGCCTTCTATACGGTGGCCAATCTGCCGGTCGAGGATTCGGAGGATTTCTGCCGCTGGATGTTGACCGACTTCGTCTATAACGACGGGACATATCCGGGAGGGGAGACGGTCATGATGGCCCCCGCGGCCGGGTTCTACAGCTCGCCTTCGCACGGACGCAATCAGGTCCGTATGGCCTATGTCCTTCAGATTCCGGATCTTGAGCGGGCCGTAATGGTGCTTCGCGCCGGCCTCGAAGCCTATGCCAAAACTCATAAGAAGTAAAGCGCCCCTGCGTCTCGGCCTTGCCGGCGGCGGCAGCGACGTTCCGCCTTTTGTCGACCGGTTCGGCGGGGCGGTGCTCAGCGTGACCATCAACCTCTATGGCTGGTGTACGCTGAAGCCGCTTTCCGAGCCGGTCGTCCGGATCCATAGCGTCGACAATGCCTTCGACGGGAGTTTTCCCGCTGCCGACATGCTGCCGGAGGACTGTCCGGCCCGGCTCATCTGCGGGGTGCATAACCGCGTGGTCCGCGATTTCGGGCCTCTGCCGTCGCCGGGGTATGAGATATGGACGGCCAATGACGCCCCGGCCGGATCGGGCCTTGGGACTTCGTCGACGATGGTCGTAACCATCCTGAAGGCATTCCTTGCCTGGATGCGGCGGCCCCTCGGGGCACTCGACATCGCCCGGCTTGCCTGGGAGATCGAGCGCATCGATCTCGGTCTTGCCGGCGGCAAACAGGACCAGTGGGCGGCTGCCTGCGGCGGGTTCAATTTCATGGAGTTCCTGCCCGACGGACGGGTCTGCGTGACGCCGCTGCGGGTGTCGCACCGGATTGTCGATGAGCTGGAATGCTCGCTGGTGCTGTATTTCACCGGCCGCTCGCGGTCTTCCGCGGCCATTATCCGTGAGCAGCAGAAGAATACCGCTTCCGGGAATGAAGTGGCTATCAATGCCATGCACCGGATCCGCGAGTCCTCCTTCGCGATGCGGGACGTGCTTTGCCGCGGTGATATTCCCGGCTTTGCCCGGATTCTCGGTGAGGCCTGGGAGGATAAGAAAAAGATGGCTGGAGCGATCACGAATCCGATGATCCAGGAAGCGTTCGATGTCGCGCTCAAGGCCGGAGCCGTCGCCGGAAAGGTGTCCGGCGCCGGTGGCGGCGGCTTCATCATGCTGATCGCCCCGCCGGTCCGCAAGCCCGCCGTCATCGAGGCCCTGTCCCGGCTCGGCGGCCGCGTCGTTCCCTTCGAATTTACCCGTCGCGGCGTCCGTGCCTGGACGGTGCGTGAGAGTCTCTAGCTGCCATGGAAGCGATCATTCTTGCCGGCGGCCTCGGCACCCGTCTCCGCAGCGCCGTCTCCGACCGCCCGAAGTGCCTCGCGCCGATTGGCGAGGGCTGCAAGAAAGAGCGGAGGGAAAACCTCCAAAAGGCGTGTCCACCCCCGGACACGGGTAGGGGGCGGGGCCCGCTGGATACAAGTTATCGCGAAGCGATGGCGCAGGAGACAGTGGGTGGGGCCGAACGAGCGAAGCGAGAGAGTCCTTTTGGTGGCTTTTCCGCAGCTGCTTGCGGCACTCGCCCGTTTCTCTATTATCTGCTGGAGGACCTGGGGCGGCAGGGGGTGAGCCGGGTGATCCTGTCGGTGGGGTATAAGCACGAAGCAGTGATGGAATGGATGGCCTCGCAGGAGTGGCCGTTTGAGGTGTCATACGCCGTGGAGGAGTCGCCGCTGGGGACGGGCGGGGCGATTCGTCTGGCGCTGTCAATGGCTCGGGAAGAGCGGGTGCTGGTGCTCAACGGGGATACTTTTTTTCAACTGCCTTCGCTGAAGGCATTGCTTGAAGTTGAGGCGCCGATGGCTTTGGCACTCAAGCCGATGCGTGATTTCGACCGCTATGGTGAAGTCTCTGTGGACCGTCCTTCCCGGCCTGACCGGGAATCTGTGATCCCGAGCGGAAAGATCTCTCCACGCGCTTCGCTTGGTCGAGATGACAAGTCTGTCCTTGTGACCGCTTTCCACGAAAAGCGCCCCTGCGCCGAAGGACTCATCAACGGGGGAGTCTACGCCCTCGACCGGGGGCTGTTTGACGGTCTGGGAGATCTCCCCGAAAAGTTTTCTTTCGAGAAGGAAGCCCTCGAGCCGATGGCCGCAAAGGGAAAGGTCCGCGGCCTTGTCTCCGACGGCTATTTCATCGACATCGGCGTGCCGGAGGATTATGCCCGGGCGCAGCAGGAACTGCCTGAACTACAGCGGGTTCTGAGGGCCTATACGGCGGCGCTCAAGATGGATGCCGAGACCCTTTTCCTCGACCGCGACGGTGTCATCAACCGCCATCTGCCGGGGGATTATGTCAAGCGATGGGAGGCATTTGTCTTCCTGCCCGGCGTGCTGCAAATGCTCGCGCGCTGCGCGGCGCACTTTCGTCATATCTTCGTCGTTACCAACCAGCGCGGCGTAGGGCGTGGCCGGATGTCACGGGAGACTCTCGATGCGATCCATGCCCGTATGGCCTCCGAAATCGAACGCTCCGGCGGTCGTATTGACGCCATCTACGTCTCTACCGCCATCCCCGACGACGATCCTACCCGTAAGCCGCAGCCCGGCATGTTCCTCGCTGCCTGCCGCGATTTCCCCGACATCAGCCCGGGTCGCTCCCTGATGATGGGCGACTCCGACTCCGACGAGGCCTTCGCCGCCGCCTGCGGGATGGAATTCATAATGGTTTAGCCCCTGCGCTCTGCATCCTGACAGTAGGGCGCGTCTATACCTGACGGCGTATGGCCGGCTCTGCCACAATGGCAGATTTTTGGCTTGGTATATCCGTAAATAATTGCTATATTTGCATGTTTCGGCGCTCGCGTGTGAGAAATGCGGTAAATGGTATGTGTTTTGCCCCGGATGCGCCCCAAACACAGAGAAACAGAATATGGCAATAGTTGACATTATCAAGAAATTATTCGGCACCAAGTCGGAGCGCGACATGAAAGTCCTTCGTCCGATTCTCGAAAAGGTGCTCGCATCATACGAAAAGGTCGACAAGCTCTCCAATGATGAGCTCCGCGCCCTTTCCGAGTCGCTCAAGGCCCGGATCCGCGAGGTCGAAAAGCCTTTCGAAGACCGCATCGCCGAGATCGGCGAAGAAATGCGGCAGGAGGATATTCCCATCGACCGGAAGGTCTCCCTTTCCGAAGAATCCGACAAACTGGTCAAGGACGAAGATGAGGCCATCGAGAAGATTCTGAATGAGATCCTTCCCGACGCTTTCGCCATCATGAAGTCCACCGCCCGCCGTCTGGCACAGAACGAGACCGTCGTCGTCAAGGCGTCGCAATTTGACCGCGACCTGGCGGCCGAAGGAAAGGATTTCGTCACCATCGACGGCGACAATGCCATCTGGCACAACAGCTGGGTTGCCGGCGGCAACAAGATCGTATGGGACATGGTCCATTATGACGTCCAGCTCATCGGCGGTATCGTCCTCCACGGCGGCGTCAAGATGAACAAGGAGCAGCGCGGCTGTATCGCCGAGATGGCGACCGGCGAGGGAAAGACCCTCGTGGCGACGCTCCCGGTTTTCCTCAATGCGCTGGCCGGCAAGGGCGTCCATGTCGTTACGGTCAACGACTACCTGTCCAAGCGAGACTCCGAATGGATGGGCCCGCTCTATCAGTTCCACGGCCTCTCCGTCGACTGCATCGACAAGCACGAGCCCAACAGCGACGCCCGCAAGAAGGCGTATAACTGCGACATCACCTTCGGTACCAATAACGAATTCGGCTTCGACTACCTGCGCGACAATATGGCGACGCGCCAGAGCGACCTCGTCCAGCGGAAGCACCATTATGCCATCGTCGATGAGGTCGACTCCGTCCTCATTGACGACGCCCGGACCCCGCTCATTATCTCCGGTCCGATCGCTAAGACCGAGGGCGACGAGCAGTTCGTCGAGTTCCGCCCCTATGTCGAGACGCTCTACCAGAAGCAGCGCGCCCTCGTCAACCAGACCCTCAACGACGCGAAGCGCGCCATCGAGAGGGGCGACGAAAACGAAGGCGGCATGCTCCTGCTCCGCTGCCACAAGGGTCTGCCGAAGTACCAGCCGCTGATCAAGTTCCTCAGCGAGCAGGGTATGAAGGCTCTCATGCAGAAGTCCGAGAATTACTATATGCAGGACAACGAGCGCGAGATGCCGAAGGTCACCGACGAGCTCTATTTCGTCATCAGCGAGCAGCAGAATACGGTCGACATGACAGACAAGGGCCATGAGGTCCTCGCCAAGGCCGTCTCCGACCCGCAGTTCTTCGTCCTTCCCGACATCGGGACCGCCCTGGCCGAGATTACCCGCATGGATATTTCCGACGAGGAAAAGATGCAGAAGCGGGAGGAAATCCAGCAGGACTATGCCCTGAAGAGCGAGCGTGTCCACACGATGATCCAGCTCCTCAAGGCCTACGCCATGTTCCAGAAGGAGGTCGACTATGTCATCATCGACGGCAAGGTCAAAATCGTCGACGAGTCCACCGGCCGTATCATGGAGGGGCGCCGCTGGAGTGACGGTCTCCACCAGGCCGTGGAGGCCAAGGAGAACGTCAAGGTCGAGGCGACGACCCAGACCTACGCGACGGTCACGCTGCAGAATTTCTTCCGTATGTACCACAAGCTCGCCGGTATGACCGGTACGGCCGAGACCGAGGCGGGCGAGTTCTGGGATATCTACAAACTGGACGTGGTCGTCATTCCGACGAACCGCCCGGTCATCCGCAAAGACCAGAACGACGTCATCTACAAGACCAAGAAGGCCAAGTATGCCGCCGTCATCGACAAGGTGGCCGAGCTGACCGCTGAGGGCCGCCCCGTGCTGGTGGGTACCACCGACGTCGAGACCTCCGAGCTCCTCAGCCGCATGATGCGCCTTCGCGGCATCAAGCACAACGTCCTCAATGCCAAGGAGCATGCCCGGGAGGCTGAAATCGTCGCCCAGGCCGGTTTCTCGTCGACGGTCACCATCGCGACCAACATGGCCGGCCGTGGTACCGATATCAAGCTTTCTCCGGAGGTCAAGCAGGCCGGCGGTCTCGCCATCATCGGCACCGAGCGGCATGACTCCCGCCGTGTCGACCGCCAGCTCCGCGGCCGAAGCGGACGTCAGGGAGACCCGGGTTCCTCGATCTTCTTCATTTCGCTCGAGGACAAGCTAATGCGCCTGTTCGGCAGCGAGCGTATCGCCGGCATCGTCGACCGTCTCGGCATGCGCGATGACGAGGCCCTGGAGAACAGCATGCTCTCCAAGAGCATCGAGCGCGCCCAGCGGAAGGTCGAGGAGAACCACTTCGGCGTCCGTAAGCACCTGCTCGAATACGACGACGTGATGAACAATCAGCGCGAGGCCATCTACGCCCGCCGCCGCAACGCCCTCTCGGGTGACAAGATCGACATCGACATCGACAACATGATGGCAGACACGGCCGCCATCGTCGTCGCGAACAGTTTCGGCGAGGGTTCCAAGGCCTATCGCGACTACGAAGACCGCCACAATTTCCACCGCGGCAGCGGCAACGTGGCGCCCGAGGATGCCGCCTTCCAGGCCTTCCGCGAGTACCTGCTGGGACATCTCTCGCTGGATGCCGACTTCACGGCCGAAGAGTTCGACCACATGCGGGAGTCCGAGCTGGAGCAGCGTGTGTATGAGCTCCTCAAGAAGGGCTATGCCCAGCGTATGGAGGCGCTCGCCCAGCGGGTCAATCCGGTGCTCCGGAACGTCTATGAGACCAAGGGCTCACAGTACGAGAACATCGCCATCCCGATTACCGACGGCCGCAAGTTCCTGACCCTGTCGGTCAATCTCCAGAAGGCATACGAGACCGAGAGCCGGGAGGTCGCCCGTCAGCTCACCCGCCGCCTGATCCTGATCCAGATCGACGAGCACTGGAAACAGCACCTGCGCGACATGGACGACCTGCGCCAGAGCGTCCAGAATGCCCGTTACGAGCAGAAGGATCCGCTTGTGGTCTACAAGCACGAAAGCTACAATCTCTTCTCGACCATGCTCGAAGAGATGTATATGGATACGCTGAGCTTCCTCCTCAGAAGCGTTCTCGCTCTGCAGGAGCGGGCGCCCGAGCGCGCACCGCAGCCCCGCCGCACCGATATGTCCCAGATGCGGACGAACGATCCTTCCAAGCTCTCCACCAATGGTCCGCAGGCCGCCCGCGGCCCCGTCCAGGTGGAGAAGAAGGTTGGTCGCAACGATCCCTGCCCTTGCGGCTCCGGCCTCAAGTACAAGAATTGTCACGGTAAAGGAATTGTCTAAAATTTAATCATATACGATATGGATAACAATGTCAATGAATCAAGCCGGATTGCCGCCGGTACTGTCATCAAGGGTGAAATTACCTCTCCGACCGATCTTCGCATCGACGGTACGTTCCAGGGCAAGATTGTCTCCAAGGGCAAAGTGACCGTAGGGGACAAGGCCGTCATCCAGGGCGACATCATCTGCCAGAATGTGGATTTCGCAGGTACGATGAAGGGGAACTTCTATGTCAAGGATACGCTTTCGCTCCGCAGCGCAGGCAAGGTGGACGGTGACCTCAATACCCGTCGTCTCCAGATGGAGCTTGACGCGACCTTCAACGGCAACTGCCGCATGATCACCGAGGCCGACTTCGCCAAGCTCACCGAGCCCCTGACCGGTGTCCCCGCCCAGCGTCCCGCGCAGCCCGCAGCCCAGCCTGCCCAGGCTCCTCAGCAGGGCGTCCGTCCGCAGGGCCCCGTGAAGTAGTTACTGGGGATCTACATCCAGCGAGATATGGCCGGCGTAATGCCGGCCGTTTTCGTATGCGGCGACGAGCTCGGCGATAAGGGCTTTCTGTTTGCGAAGGGCGGCGGTACGGGGAAGCATCAGGCGAATCTGGCGAAGGTCTTCGCTTCCCGGGCGCTGGGGCATGAAGGCGCCTTCCAGCGGAAGGGAGGGAAAACGCTGGCTGAGAGCTTCGACAAGTCCGGTGGAAAGTAACTCCAGGCGTTTGGCATTCGTGTCCCGGATCAGAATGTCGATGGCGCGGGTATAGGGCGGATAGCCGGCGATCTGCCGCTCGGAGAGTTGCGCGTTGTAGAAACGGTCGCTGTCGCCACTGATGAAATACTGCCACAACGGATGGGCCCCGCGGCTGGTCTGGATGCAGAGCCTGACGCCGGGGCGGCAGCGAAGAAGAAGCTGGGTCAGCAGCTGCCAGGCCCTTTCGTCGGCGCGGAAATCGCCCTGGCCCAGCAGCAGTGCGTCGCCCTGAAGAAGGGCAACGCAGTCGAAGGCGGAATAGTCTATCCCTTCGGCGAGAAGGGCCGGCTGGGTGCCGGTCTGCACATGGGCGGGAATGCTCCCGTAGAGGCTTTCCAGTTCGGCCTTGACGCTTTCCGGAGTGCAGTAGGACGAATGGGTCGGGCAGATCAGCAGCACTTTCGAGGCAGTGCGGATATTGTCGGCGAGGCGCCTGGACAAGATGCCATAGATGCCTTTTTTCCGCTTCTCTGCGGGAATATCGATAAGCTCGACCTGGCGTTCGCGTGGCTTCTCCTCCGGGCGGATGAGCCTGTAGCGGCCGCTCCGGGCGTTGTAGCAGCTTTCCAGCGAAGGCGTGGCGCTTCCGAGAACAACCCTTGCGCCATGGATCCCGGCAAGGAAAATGGCCGCTTCCCGGGTGCCGTAGCGGGGGGCGGGCGCATCCTGTTTATAGGAAGGATCGTGCTCCTGGTCGATGAGGATCATCCCCAGGTCGCGGAACGGCAGCAGAAGCGCCGAACGGGTGGCCAGAACGAGCCGCGGAACCGGACCGCGAAGTGCCTCCGCCACGTCGCGGCGGCGGGCGGCCGTAAGACCGCTGTGGTAGGTCAGAAGGGTGGGGAAGCAGGCCGCGACCGTCCGCTCAAGTGCGCTCGTGAGGGCGATTTCCGGCACCAGCCAGAGGACGCTGCGGCCGCATCGGAGGGTCTCGGCGGCGAGATGGAGGAAAACCTCCGTACGGGAGCTCTCACACTGCAAGAGGACTGTTCCGGAGGCATTCCGGACAGCCTCTGCGATCATCCGCTCCGACGCGGAAAGGGCGATTTCGGGGGGGGCTGCCGACGCTTCTTCGGAGGGGTGAAGGGCCCGCTCCAGGTCGCCGATCTGAGCCTCGATGCGTTCAATAACCCGCGGGTCGCGATGCTTTTTCGCGAGGTCGGCCCGCAGCCGTTCCAGGCGCTGCTCCATGCGTTCCCTCACGCGGGCGGCCGTCTCCTCGCTATCCGTTTTCAGGGCGGGATAGGCGGTCTTGTATACTTCTCCGACCGTACACAGATAATACTCCGCCAGGGTTTCCCAGAAGCGGATTTCCCGCTCGCTGACGGCCTCGAGGCCCGTTTGTACAGGCCCCGCCGGCTGGATTCTGGACGGATCGATGTCCGGTTTGACGTCGGTGGCGCTGACAACGCCCACATAGCTTCGTCCGGACAGGCTGACACGGATCCGGTCGCCGACCTGGACGACGGCTTCGGTGCTGTAAACCGGCTCCCAGGGGAGCGCCAGCGGGAGTATGACCCGGATGTATGCCATTATCGGATGCCGGTCAGATCCTGGATGATGAGGGCGGACAGGGTGAAACCGAAGATGCCGGTAATCGGGGCCAGGGTGCCGTTGGTGACGGCTTTTTTGGCATATCCCGGCTCGGCGGCGGGGTCGACCGGAGCACCGCGGTTTTCGAGGACCTGGCTGTCGTAGACGCAGAGGAAAGGCTTCTCCGGCAGGGTCTTGTCCTTGCGGAGTTTCTTGCGGAGGGCTGATCCCAGCGGACAGCCGCGAACATCCCAGAACTCGGCGACGCGGATCTGGGTCGGGTCGGTCTTGAGGGCCGATCCCATCGAACTGTAGAAGCGGGCCCCGGATGCGCTGGCGTCCAGAATCAGTCGGGCCTTGTCCTTGAGCGAATCGATAGCATCGATGATGACGTCATACCTGTTGAGGTCAAATCCGGCCGCTGTTTCGCTGCTGTAGGCGCCCTGGATGGCTATGATGTCGGCTTCGGGATTGATTTCTATCAGGCGGTCCTTCAGCGCTTCGACTTTGACCTCCCCGATGGTCCGGCTGGTAGCCATACTCTGGCGGTTGACATTGGTTGGCGAGACGCGGTCGGGGTCGACGAGGGTAAGATGCGAAATGCCGCTTCTTACCAGGCCCTCGGCGCACCAGCTGCCGACGCCGCCGACGCCGAAAAGAATCAGGCGCGCCTCGGCGAGCCGCTCCATGGCTTCGTCACCTAGGAGGAGCGCCGTCCGGGAGAAGAGGCTCTCTTTTTCTATATCCTTAATGGCCATAATCAATTAGCAGCCAAGGATTTCTAAATCTTTCTTAAGGAGAATCTTCGGCTCGGTCTTGTTCACTTTCTGGAACAGTTTGATTTGGTTGCCGAGCGAGAGATGGATTTTGTCTTCGTGCTTGCCTTTCCGCCACCATTTGTAAAAGCCGACAGGGTCGGTGTCGAAAGGAATCTTGGCCTCGATGCCGGTCGGATAGCCCGGGAAGTCGATAATGAGCTGGAGCCCCATGATTTTCTTGTAGTAGAGGGGATCGGCCCGGCGGAGCTTCGACATCAGGGGAAGGAAGAGCTCGAAATTGTCGAGAAGAATGGTTTTTTCGCGGACAGCCATGCGGTGGATGCGGACGGGATCGACATTGATCCACTCGCCGAGCATCAGCGTCTTTTCCCCGTCTTCCCCCTCTAGAGTGAGAAGATCTGTGGAAAAATATGTCCTGGTGCTGTCCAGCGGGTAACTTTCCATAACCCGCAAAGATACAAAAAAACACTAAAAAACAAAGGAAATCCTCGAAAAAAGTGCATTGCAGGCCTGTATATACGAGAAAAAACCGGCTTTTGACCGGTTTTTGCGAGCCACTCATCAGATTCGAACTGACGACCTGCGCGTTACGAATGCGCTGCTCTACCGACTGAGCTAAAGTGGCCTGACTGCCGATTTCGATGAATCGGGACTGCAAAGGTAATGCTTTTTTATGAAAATGCAAATACCTCTATACAAAAAAGGGAAAGCTACTTACATCGCACCGCTACAACCTCCTACCCTTGCTACCTTCCGATCCTGGGGGAGTTGAGAGGGAGCTGGTCGTGTAAGACTTTCCCGCGGCAAAGGTAGATATAATTTCGTTTTCCGCCAAATATTCGTATATTTGTTTTTCCTTTAAAGAAAAGAATATGGGTAGAATCATCCTCACCGGAGACCGTCCGACCGGCAAGCTTCATCTCGGACACTATGTTGGATCGTTGCGTAACCGCGTGCTCCTCCAGAACGAAGGCAATTACGACCGGATGTTCGTATTTATCGCCGACGTCCAGGCGCTTACCGACAATGCGGACAACCCCGAGAAGGTGCGCCAGAACATCATTGAGGTGGCGCTCGACTATCTCTCCTGCGGTCTCGATCCGGAGAAGGTGACCCTCTTTATCCAGAGCCAGATTCCCGAGCTCCACGAGATGACACAGTTCTTCTCGAACCTGGTGACCGTCCAGCGTCTCCAGCGCAATCCCACCGTCAAGACGGAGATGGCCCTTCGCGGTTTCCACAACGGGGAGAGCCAGGATGACAACCAGCGGGGGCTTCCTGTGGGCTTTTTCACCTATCCGATTTCCCAGGCGGCCGATATCTGCGCCTTCAAGTCGACGACGGTCCCGGTGGGCGAAGACCAGGAGCCGATGATCGAGCAGTGCCGCGAGATCGTCCGCAGTTTCAATGGCACGTACAAATGTGACGTGCTGGTCGAGCCCGATATCCTCCTTCCTTCGAACCTGGTCTGCCGCCGCCTTCCCGGCACGGACGGCAAGGCCAAGATGAGTAAGTCACTGGGCAATTGCATTTACCTGAGCGACCAGCAGAAGGAGATGGAAGCCAAGGTCAAGGGCATGTTTACGGATCCCGGACACCTTCGCGTGGAGGATCCCGGCAAGGTCGAGGGCAACACGGTCTTTACCTATCTCGACGCTTTCTGCGAGCCCGGTGATTTCGCCGCCTTCTGGCCCGAGTACCAGAATCTTGACGAGGTCAAGGACCACTACCGCCGCGGCGGCCTCGGCGACATGAAGTGCAAAAAGTTCCTCATCAATGTCCTGAACGACCGTCTCGCCCCGATTCGTGAGCGCCGGCATAGCTTCGAGCAGGATATCCCTGCGGTCTATGAGATTCTTCGGAAGGGGAGCGAGGCTGCCCGCGAAGTCGCGGCCCGGACCCTCCACGAGATGAAGGACGCCATGCAGATCAACTACTTCGACGACGCGGCCCTGATCGCCTCCCAGGCGGAGAAATATCGCTCTGAATAGCGGCGTCGAAGGCTCTTTTGTCATCTTGAGCGAAGTCGAGAGATCTCTTTCGTCGGCGAAGTCTTCCAGACACGGAGTGAAATTATTTTTCGTCGCAAGCTCCGAAAAACCAAATTTCTCCGCCTGTTCGCCGCCTCCCTGTCATTTCGAGCGAAGTCGAGAGATCTCTTTCAACGGCGAAGTCTTCCAGACACGGAGTGAAATTATTTTTCGTGCAGTAGCCCGAAAAACCAATTTCCTCCGGATGTTCGCCGCCTCCCTGTCATCTCGAGCGAAGTCTCTTTTGTCATCTCGAGCGAAGTCGAGAGATCTCTTTCGTCGGCGAAGTCTTCCAGACACGGAGTGAAATTATTTTTCGTCGCAAGCTCCGAAAAACCAAATTTCTCCGCCTGTTCGCCGCCTCCCTGTCATTTCGAGCGAAGTCGAGAGATCTCTTTCAACGGCGAAGTCTTCCAGACACGGAGTGAAATTATTTTTCGTGCAGTAGCCCGAAAAACCAATTTCCTCCGGATGTTCGCCGCCTCCCTGTCATCTCGAGCGAAGTCTCTTTTGTCATCTCGAGCGAAGTCGAGAGATCTCTTTCGTCGGCGAAGTCTTCCAGACACGGAGTGAAATTATTTTTCGTCGCAAGCTCCGAAAAACCAAATTTCTCCGCCTGTTCGCCGCCTCCCTGTCATCTCGAGCGAAGTCTCTTTTGTCATCTCGAGCGAAGTCGAGAGATCTCTTTCAGCGGCGAAGTCTTCGACGGCTGCGAAATTTATTTTTCGTGCGGCAGCTCGAAAAACCAAATTTCTCCGCCTGTTCGCCGCCTCCCTGTCATTTCGAGCGAAGTCTCTTTTGTCATCTCGAGCGAAGTCGAGAGATCTCTTTCAGCGGCGAAGTCTTCGACGGCTGCGAAATTTATTTTTCGTGCGGCAGCTCGAAAAACCAAATTTCTCCGCCTGTTCGCCGCCACATCGCAGGTCTCTGGCAGAATTGTCGCAGGTGTGAAAAAAGTGATGGGACCTGCGACACTACAGTGCGTGAGAACCCTATTCCTGACGCAGGTCTCAAGGGAAAAAACACACCTGCGACAAAGACCGGCAGGGCCTGCGCAGAAAAATAGTAGGACCTGCGCAGAAAAATAGCAGGCCTGCGAAAACAACGCCCCCCTTGGCTACTTTTACTATGCCAATGACGCGGCGGCGCTCTTTCCGGCGAGGGCGCCGGTGGAGAAGGCTATCTGGAGATTGTAGCCGCCCGTGTCGGCATCGATGTCGAGAACTTCGCCGGCGAAATAGAGTCCAGGCAGCTCGCGTACTTCCAGCGTCTTGGCGATCACGGCATCCGTGTCGATGCCGCCGGAGGTGACGACGGCGCGCTCGAAGCCGACAAAGCCTTCGATGCCGAGTTTCCAGTCCTTGAGCGCGGCGGCGAGGGTATTGACCGTCACCTGGGGGTTACATTTCAGGAAAGGCATCGTGAGCTCCCAGGGCAGGAGTTTGCCGAGCAGGATGCGGAACAGGCGCTGGAAAGCGACGCCGCGGCTGCGCGGGTCGGCTTTCACCTCTTCCCAGCGGGCGTGGACGTCCTCGTCGAGACGCTCGGCTTCCACGGCGGGTTTGAGATCAATACCGACCGATACCTTCTGGCCGCCCACCAGGGCCTGAACGGCGCGGCGGCTGACCATGAATCCGAGCGGGCCTTCGAGGCCGCCGTCGGTGAATTCGATATCGCCGAACTCGCTCTGGACGGGATTTCCGTCAACGAGCAAGGTCAACTGAACATTGTCAAGCTTATTGCCGCAGAGGGCCTGACCGAATTCGGTCATCGGCGTGATGCGCTCGATGTGGCCGGGAAGGACGGGATATCCCTCCGGCAGCGGGTTGATGGGCCGTCGGGGCTTGCGGCCGCCACCGGGGACATTCTTGGCAAAGGCCTCGCGGATCTCGTCCGTCAGCGGCTTCTCCTTCTCTTTATAACCTTGCGGAACCAGAGCGGTAAGCGAAGGCAGCAGCTGTGTTACCGGAATGCCCAGCTCGCCGGCCCAGCGGAAGCCGTCGCCGGTCGATCCCGTGCCCGGATAGGACAGGCCGCCGGTAGTGATGATGAGGCGCTGGCAGAGATAGTTTTCCGGCTCTACGGTCGTTTCTGTCCGCACCTTGACCGGCTGAGGACGTTTGCCGAAGCGCTGGTCGCTGCCCCCCTCGGGACGCTGACGGAATTCCTTCACGGTTGTAAGGGTGCAGTCGAGCTGGAAGCCCCGTTTGGTGCGCTCAATATGACGGACCTCACAACCCGTCACGATGCGGACTCCGACAAGGGTGCAGGCACGAAGGAGCGTATCCACGACATCGCCGGAAAGATGCGACTCGGGGAAGGCCCGGTCGCCGCGTTCGACAACGCTCCGCATGCCGTGCATTTTGAAAAAGTCCATCATACCATCCGGGGTGAGGTTATGCAGGGCGGGAGAGAGGAAGTTCGGATTCGTACGGATGTGGGCGGAGAAATCCTCCCAGGACTTGACGTTCGTGTAGTTGCAACGGCCTTTGCCGGTGATCATCATCTTGCGTCCGGCCTTGGGCATCTTTTCGAGCACAGTCACAGTGCCGCCATTTTCGGAGTGGGCGAACGCCTCCGCCGCAGCATAGGCGGCCATCAGCCCCGCAGCGCCACCCCCTACAATCACAATGTCAGATTTCATCGTACGATGCGTTAAATTCGTACAAAAATACGCAATAAATCCGGTAAATAGGCAAGTTTTCCGGTTAAAGGATACGATTTTTACAAAAAATGCGTATCTTGCACGACCGTTTGACGGTTTAGCACTAACCACCATGACCGAAAAGCATCTTGTCATCAATTATACCGAGTACGCCTCCGCCTCGGAGATGTCTCCTGAAGACCAGCAGCTTGTGAGTGCCGCCATCGATGCCCGCTCCGGTTCTTATTCTCCGTATTCCCGCTTCCAGGTCGGCGCTGCCCTGCGTCTGGGCGATGGCACCATCGTCAAGGGCGCGAACCAGGAAAACGCCGCCTATCCTTCCGGCCTCTGCGCCGAGCGGACGGCCCTGTTTGCCGCCGGCGCCAATTATCCGGACCTTCCCGTCCGTTCGCTGGCTATCGTGGCGGGCCACAAAGGCGTTATCCTGGATGAGCCCGCAACCCCCTGCGGCGCCTGCCGCCAGGTAATGGCCGAGAGCCAGAAGAGGGCCGGTGCCCCGATTTCGGTGATTCTCATTGGTGCCAGACGCATCTGGAAGTTCGAGAGCGTCGACGACGTCCTTCCTTTCATTTTCGATAGCCTCTAATAGATTTTCCACCTTCGGTGCCATCTCTCGCATGGCTCAATTCTTTCGCATGGCCCGGGTCCACGGTCTGGGGCCGTGGAATGACGAAGAGGCGGCGAACAGGCGGAGAAATTTGGTTTTTCGAGCTGCCGCACGAAAAATAAATTTCGCAGCCGTCGAAGACTTCGCCGCCGCAGGAGATCTCTCGACTTCGCTCGAAATGACATAAGAGTCATCGCCGACGAAAGAGATTTCTCGACTTCGCTCGAAATGACATAAGAGACTACGCTTGAAATGACAAAAAAAGCAGCCGGGTAGGCTGCTTTTTTGTAGAAGAGATCCCACGGCCTGGGCCGTGGGATGACGATTCTAGAGCTTCGGGCCGGCTTTGACGAGGGCTTTGCCGGCGCGGTTGGACTCGTACTTCTTGAAGTTCTTGATGAAGCGGCCGGCGAGGTCTTTGGCCTTGACTTCCCACTCCTCGGGCTTGGCATAGGTATCGCGAGGATCGAGGATGCCGGTGTCGACGCCAGCAAGCTTGGTGGGGACTTCGAAGTCGAAGTAAGGAATCTTCTTGGTCGGGGCCTTGTCGATGCTGCCGTTCAGGATAGCGTCGATGATGCCGCGGGTGTCCTTGATGGAGATACGCTTGCCCGTGCCGTTCCAGCCGGTGTTGACGAGGTAAGCCTTGGCACCGGATTTCTTCATCTTTTTGACGAGCTCCTCGGCATACTTGGTCGGATGGAGCTCCAGGAAGGCCTGTCCGAAGCAGGCGCTGAAGGTCGGGGTGGGCTCGGTAATGCCGCGCTCGGTACCGGCGAGCTTGGCCGTGAAGCCGGAGAGGAAGTAGTACTTCGTCTGCTCGGGGGTAAGGATCGATACCGGAGGCAGGACGCCGAATGCGTCCGCGCTCAGGAAGATCACCTGCTTGGCTGCGGGGCCGTGGCTGTCCGGACGGACGATCTTCTCGATGTGGTAGATCGGGTAGCTGACGCGGGTGTTCTCGGTGACGGACTTGTCGTTGAAGTCGATCTTGCCTTCACGATCGACGGTGACGTTCTCAAGGAGCGCGTCGCGGCGGATGGCGTTGTAGATGTCGGGCTCAGACTCCTTGTCGAGCTTGATGACCTTGGCATAGCAGCCGCCTTCGAAATTGAAGACGCCCTTGTTGTCCCAGCCGTGCTCGTCGTCGCCGATCAGAAGCCGCTTCGGGTCGGTGGAGAGGGTGGTCTTGCCGGTGCCGGAGAGGCCGAAGAAGATGGCCGTGTTCTCGCCGTTGAGATCGGTGTTGGCGGAGCAGTGCATGGCGGCAATGCCCTTGAGCGGGAGGTAGTAGTTCATCATGGAGAACAGGCCCTTTTTCATCTCGCCGCCGTACCAGGTGTTGAGGATCACCTGCTCACGGGACGTGACGTTGAAGGCGACGCAGGTGTCGCTGCGAAGACCGAGCTCCTTGTAGTTCTCTACCTTTGCTTTGGAAGCGCAGTAGACCACGAAATCGGGCTCCTGGTCAAACTCCTTCTGGTTCTTCGGGCGGATAAACATGTTGGTCACGAAGTGGGCCTGCCAGGCGACCTCGACGATGAAGCGGACCTTCATGCGGGTGTCCTTGTGCGTGCCGCAGAAACCGTCGACGACAAACAGGCGCTTGCCGCTGAGCTGGGAAATGGCGAGCTTTTTGACCGTCTTCCAAACCTTCTCGGACATCGGATGGTTGTCGTTAGGGTAGTCGGGCGTAGTCCACCATACCTCGCCGGGAGCGCCTTCCTTGCTGGTGCGGTCGTAGACGATGTATTTGTCTTTCGGGGAACGGCCGGTGTAGATGCCGGTCATCACGTTGATGGCGCCAAGTTCGGTCACCTGACCCTTGTCATAACCCTCGAGACCGGGCTTGGTCTCTTCGTTGTAAAGAACCTCGTACGTGGGGTTGTAGAGGACTTCCTTCACACCCTTGATCCCGTACTTGGACAGATCGATGTTTGCCATATAAGTAGGTATTAAGTTTAATAGTTTGTATCGATTATCAAATCATGCAAATTTACTAAAATCCCGAAACAATTGCAACGATTTTGCCCAAAAAGGAATTCTTTTGCCCGTTTGGGGAAAAATCAGTAAATTCGCCCTTCAGATGACCGCGCTGGAAGTATTGACAAAATACTGGGGCTATGAGCATTTCCGCCCCATGCAGGAGGAAATCATCTCCGAAGCGGCCGCCGGAAGGGACGTCCTGGCGATTCTCCCCACCGGCGGCGGCAAGTCTGTCTGCTTCCAGGTACCGGTGTTGATGAAGGAGGAGGGAATGGCCCTTGTCATCACGCCGCTGATCGCCCTGATGAAAGACCAGGTCCGCCAGCTCCGTGAGCGCGGAATCAAGGCCCTGGCGGTCCACGCCGGCATGACCCGCCGCGAGGTGGAGCTGACGCTGAACAATGCGGCCTACGGCGATTTCCGCTTCCTGTACCTTTCGCCCGAGCGTCTCGCGACTCGCCTTTTCCATGCCTATGTCCGCTCGATGAACATCAGCTATATCGTTGTGGATGAGGCCCATTGCATCAGTCAATGGGGGTATGACTTCAGGCCGGATTACCTCCGGATCGGGGAGCTCCGGGACGTTGTGGACGCTCCGGTGATAGCCCTAACGGCGACCGCGACCCCGGTCGTGGCGAGCGACATCCAGGAGCGGTTGGGATTCAAGCAGCCGAATCTCCTGAAGTCGGGTTTCGAGCGGCCGAACCTGAGCTATATCGTCCGCCGCTGCGAAGACAAGAATGGCCAGCTGCTCGGCATCTGCCGCGGGGTTGAAGGCTCCGGCATCGTGTATGTGCGCAGCCGCAAGCGCTGCGAGGAATTTGCCGCCCTGCTCAATGGAAGCGGCATTTCCGCCTCCTTCTACCATGCCGGTCTCGGCATGGAAACGCGTTCCGAGCGCCAGCAGCAGTGGCTCTCCGGGTCCGCACGGGTGATGGTGGCGACCAACGCTTTCGGCATGGGCATCGACAAGCCCGACGTCCGTTTCGTCGTCCATATGGACCTGCCCGAATGTCCGGAGGCTTATTTCCAGGAGGCGGGACGGGCCGGCCGGGACGGGGAATGCTCCTGGGCCGTGCTCCTGTGGAACGACCGGGATCTTCAGCGCCTTCGCGAAATCGGCCGCGTGGCCTTCCCGAGCCTTGAGTATATCGAAGACATCTACCAGAAGGTCCACATCTTCTTCCAGATTCCCTATGACCACGGTGAAGGGCGTCAGCTAAAGTTTGACTTCAACGAATTCTGCCAGCATTTCCACCTCAGCCGGGCCGAGGCCTTCTATGCCCTGCAGTACCTCGACCGCGAGGGGCACTGGTCCTATACGGAAGAGATGGACATACCGACCCGCGTCCGCATCGAGGTCGAGCGGAAGGCGCTATACGAGGTCGACCTTCCCGATCCGGCGATGGCCACCCTGCTGGAGCTGCTGATGCGGCGCTATGAAGGAATCTTCAGCTGGGTCGTATCCATTGACGAAGAGGACCTGGCTGCAAAAATGGGGACGAGCGTGCCGATGCTCCGCGAACTGCTGTACCGGCTTTCGCTCGAACGCGTCATCCGCTATGTGCCGGCCGACCATTCCGACGTGCTTTTCCTCAACCACCCCCGTCTGATGCCGGGCAATGTCGCCCTGTCGCCAAACCGCTACAAGATGCTCAAGGAGCGCTATGGAGAGCGGCTCGACGCGATGGCTTCCTATGTCGGGACGGACGATACCTGCCGCCAGAGACTCCTGCTGCGTTATTTCGGACAGGACGAGGGCGTCGATGACTGCGGTCATTGCGACGTCTGTCTCCGGGAGAAATCGCTCGCGAAGACGCGGGAACAGATCCTGCGTTGGACATCCGCCCATCCGGGCTATACGCTTGCCGATGTCACCGCCGCTTTCGCCGCCCCGTCGGGCGAATGGTCTCCGGAGTATCTGGCCCTTCTTCGCGAAATGGTCGACGACGGTGCCGTGTCCCCCCCCTCTGATTTATAAAACAGAAAACATATGAATAGTTACTACAATAATAGAAGCAGGCGTCGCCGTCGGGGCAATTTCTCCTCGATAGCGCTGATTGCCATCATCGCCGTGGCACTTGCGGTCCTTGTCCTCCTCCTTTTGCCGCGTAAGCATTCGGGCAAGGAAAAAGACGCAGGGTCAGCCGGTTCCTGCCAGGTCGAAGAGGCGGTCGTCGTCGATCCGATCGGCTTCCAGCGAGATGATTACGAGCGGGTCGACGGGACGGTCCCTTCCGGCAGCACCTTCGGCACGCTGATGAACCGGACACTGGACGTTCCGATGTCGGTGGTCAACCGCCTTGCCGCGGCCGACAGCGTTTTCGACGTCCGGCGTTTCCGCGCCGGGAATGCCTGGCATGCCTATTATACGCCCGATTCGCTCCGCTGCCTCCGGTATTTCGTGTATGACATCGACCGGGTCAGCAGCGTCGTTTTCCGGACCGATACGCTCCCGCAGGTATGGCGCTACGACCGCGAGGTCTGCATCCGCCGAAAGGCCGCCGATGCCACCATCTCCAGCTCGCTCTGGAACGACATGCAGAAGGCGGGGGCGTCCCCCCAGGTCATCTGCGAACTGTCGGACATCTATGCCTGGACCGTCGACTTTTTCGGCATCCAGCCCGGCGACCGCTTCCGGGTGCTCTACGACGAGCGCGTCTGCGAGGATGAGGTGGTCGGTCTCGGACGCATCTATTATGCCGAGTATATCCACGGCGAGGCCGTCCAGCCCGCCATCTTTTTCGACCAGCGGGACACCGGCAACGTCTATTGGAACGAGAAGGGCGAGAGCCTTCGCAGGGCTTTCCTCAAGGCGCCGCTCGAGTTCAAGCGCATCTCTTCGGGCTTCTCCTATCACCGCAAGCATCCTGTCCACGGCGATGTCCGTCCCCATACGGGCGTAGACTACGCGGCTCCGACCGGAACGCCGGTGGTGTCGATCGGCGACGGAACGGTCATCAGCGCCGGCTGGGGCGGGGGAGGCGGCAATACCGTCAAGATCCGCCACAATTCCGTCTATACGACGGCCTATCTCCATCTCTCCAAGTACGGACAGGGTATCAAGGCGGGCGCGCGTGTCCGCCAGGGCCAGGTCATCGGTTATGTCGGCATGACCGGAACGGCTACGGGTCCCCACCTCGATTTCCGTGTCTGGAAAAACGGTACCCCCATCAATCCGCTGACGATGGAGGCACCGCCTGCCGTCCCCATCCGCCCGGAGAACCTGCCGGCGCTGGATTCGGTCCGTACGGCTTTCCATTCCGAGATGGAACGTCTCCTGCCGGTCAGAACGACAGATCCGGCTCTTCCTCCGGCGGAGGAGTAAGGTTGTATTTGGCGATCAGTACCGCGATCTCGGGGTCCAGTTCGCCCCGGTGGACCAGCGAACGGTTGAGCGTACACGCCCGGAGATAACACTCCGCGGCGTTTTTTTCGTCCCCCATCCGGCTGTAGAGGATGGCTTTCAAGTAGTATACGTTCCCCGAAGGGGGCAGGCCGCGGAGAATCTCCATGGCACTGGCATTGCGTCCCGCCGCGCAGTAGGCGACGGCGCTGTTGTAGTCCTCGTAGGGCGCGAGCAGGCTGACGGCGAGCTCGTAGTCCCGGTCCTTCAGGGCCTCGATGCCGCTGTGGTAGACCGAGTCGAGGATGGTCGTATGGATGGTGTCCCGGGCCATGCCCTTTCGGGCCAGATGGAAATCGAAGCGGACGACGCGAAGGCGCGGGTACAGGTCGGAGCGCAGGTAACGGTAGCAGTCGGTCTCGGCCGAGAGCCGGCGGTCGCGCCGGTCGGGATCGGATTCCTGTTCGAGGATCGTCAGGCAGGAGAGCTTCTGGTGCGCGGTCAGCAGCGAGTCGTGGCGGATAAGGGCTTCGAGCCCCGCCCAGTTCTCCGGAACGCTGCGCGACAGGAAACGGATGTCCGGGCTGTCGGTATAGATACGCCCGTCGAGGTCGACACTGAAGCCTCTTTCCCGCCGGAGCGAATCCAGATAGGTGCCGAAGTAGCGGGAAACGGATTCCGAGCGGCGCTGTGCGAGGCGGCCGTTCGAGCCCCAGGAGCCTTCCGGCGAACAGGTGGCCGTCACCACGATCGAATCGATGTCGAAGGTCTCGTTGGCTTCGAGTTCGCGAAGATTCTCCCGGATGCGGTCTATCTCGGGTCCGTTGCCCGGCAGTTCGCGCTGGACGGCATCCCGGCCGCTCTGGAAAGCGATATAACAGGCGGTGTTGGCCAGTACCCGCCGCTGGACGACCTGCGTCAGATATCGCTCCCGCGGCTCGGCCAGGGTGCTGAGCGAACTGATATAGAAGGTCAGCGGTTCGCCCGGCGGGATGGTGTAGAGTGGCCGGTCTTCCTCGTAGAGCTGCCCCGACAGGAAGATGTCGACCTTTTTCAGGCGCGGCCGGGTATGGACCGGCTGGACGTATTCATAGGTGAAGCTGCCGTCGGAGACGTTCCGGATGACGGTGTCGAGCCGGATGCCCTCGGTGAGGATGGGCACCTTGACATAGCGCCGGAACATCCGCTCCCGGCGGGCTTTCCGCCGGTCGTTCTTGCGGATGAGGTAGCGGCTGGTGTAGTGGTCGATGGCGTCACGCTCCGTCACGCCGTAGTGCGAGGCGAACTGCTCGTCCGAGACGAAACTGGAGTCCGTCTTGAAGCGGTAAAGCCCGGGAAGGTTTCGCCGCACGAAGACTTCCAGCTGGCCGAGATCGATAAAACGGGTCGTATCCGAGATGATGCGGCTGAGGAAGCGCTCATACTGTTCATATCCGCGCAGCTGGCGCCGCCGGTACAGCGCTCCGGTGATGATGACCGGATCGAGGGCCAGGCTGTCGCCGAGGATGGCCAGTGTCGGCTGGAACCGGAGCTGCCAGCGGCTGTCCTGCATCTCGGCCGGGACGCGGATCAGGAAGCGGATATCCACCCGGCCGCAGCGCTCGGCAACCCGTTTGAAGCGGGCGGTCACCACCGCGGCATCGAGCACGTCCGTCGCCACCAGTTCGCCGTCTTCGTCGCGGACCGCTTTCATCAGGATGACCTGGTTGCCGTCGAGATCTTCCACCACGAGCGTGTCCCGCCCGCTGCCCCCGTCCGAAAACGGAACCGTCTCCGGCAGTTCCGGCTCCTTCCCGGGATCGAGCCCGGCGGACAGGGCGCCGCTGCGGATCCGGGACAGTTTCCGTTCGGTCGAGCAGCTTCCGCCGGGCAGCAGAAGCAGCAGGGCAAGCAGCAGGACGGGAAGGGGAGAAAGAATCATCCCCGCCGACAGCTTCTCTGGTCTTGGCGTTTGCATCGGTCTAGTTTACCTGTGCGCTGAGCGCTTCCTCTTCCACGATGATGACTTCTTTGGCAACCACTTCGTAGTCCTGCCTCTCGACCCCTTCAGAGTTGGTATACTTGTAAGGCCGGAGCCTGCCGATGAGGTGGACGCACATGCCCTTTTTCAGGCCGGAAAGATCCGGGATGTCCTTTCCCTCCCAGGCCGTGACATTGAGCCAGAGCGTTTCGATGACGGGTTCGCCGCCACGGGATTTGTAGGCATAGTTGGTAACGATGGAGAAGCGGGTCTTTACCGTTTCTCCGAAGGGCCTGGAGGTGACATTGCCGACCGTGCCCCTGAGTTCGATTTTGTTGATTTGTTCCATAATACGTGTACTTTAAGCGTAGGATTCCCGATGACCGGATGTGCACCGCCGGGCCTTGGGGATCGTCCGGGGCAAAGGAACGAACTCCCCGTGGAAAACACGGTTAAGAAATCGAAACGGAACTCATTTTTTTATGTTTCTTAACTGTATTTCGCCTTTCTTATCCGTGTTTGTTAACGATGCCGGGATGAAAGGACCGTTAAGAAATAATACGTCAAATCATTAAGAAATACGGAAATCGGATGCTTTTTTCGATTTCTTAACCGTGTTTTCCACAAAGGCTGCTTATCTTGCGGGCGCAGAACGGAAAAATGTGCCTTGCGATGAATACTGATGAACAAAACCAGAGCAACTGTCTCGCCTGCGGCGATCCGATCCCATATGGCAGCCGGGGCGGCCGGAAATTCTGCTCGGACCGGTGCCGGAACAATTATAACAACGGACGACGGAGCCAGGTGCGTTTTGTCCACCTGCGCATCGGTCATGCCATCGAGAAAAACTACCGCATCCTGGAAAGCCTGCTCGATATCGGCGTGACGGAGCTGTCCTTCCGCGATCTGGAAATGCTTGGTTTCCGGCGGGAATATATGACGGCTTCGCGCCGGGTGGGCAGGCACCGCGAGTGCAGCTGCTACGAAATCACCTACCGGGAGACGGATACGCGGATCTGCCAGATAGAAAGAATGCCGGCGGAACTCCTGTCGAAAGGAATCCCGCCGGGAAGGTAATCAGGGGAGGAAGAAAAGATCTATGCGGCTTTCTTCTCCTCTTTCTGAGGTTCTTTAAAGAGGAACATGAACGCGAACCCTACGACGAGGGCGTAGGCAGCGAAGATGTACCAGACGGTCGGCCAGTTCTGGACCTGGGGATCGACCTGGTCGGCCACGTGGTAGGCATCGACCACGGCGCCGGCGGCCAGGGTGCCGATCGTCGCACCGAAACCGTTGGTCATCATCATGAACAGACCCTGGGCGCTGGAACGGATGTCCTTGTCGGTCCGCTGCTCGACGTAGAGGGAACCGGAGATGTTGAAGAAGTCGAAGGCCATACCGTAGACGATGCAGCTCAGCACGAAGAGCAGCACGCCCGGCATCGCCGGATCACCGGCTCCGAACAGGCCGAAGCGGAATACCCATGCGAACATCGAGATGAGCATCACTTTCTTGATGCCGAAGCGTTTCATAAAGAACGGAATCAGCAGGATGCAGAGCGTCTCGGAAGCCTGGGAGATGGCGATCAGCGCATTGGAATTCTTGACGGCGAAGGCATCCGTGAAAGCCGGATCGCCGGCGAAAGAACCGAGGAAGATGTTGGCGTAGCCGTTGGTAATCTGGAGGGAGGCGCCGAGGAGCATCGAGAAGATGAAGAAAATGGCGAACTGCCTGTCCTTGAACAGGGTAAAGGCCTTGAGCCCGAAAGCCTCGGCGAAGGAGGTCTTGCCGCTGCCCTTGTTGACCGGGCAGTGCGGCATGGTCAGGGCGTAGCCGCACAGCACGAGCGAGAGGATGCCGGAGAAAATCAGCTGCGTATAGGATTCCTGCATCCTGAGCCCGCCGATCGAGAGGAAATTGGTGGTCAGCATCGCGCAGATGAAACCGACGGTGCCGAAAACACGGATCGGGGGGAAATCCTTGACCGGATCCATTCCTTCCCGGGTGAGGGCGTTATAGGCGACGGAATTGACCAGCGCGATCGTCGGCATGAAGAAGGCGACGCTGATGCTGTAGAGGATAAACAGGGGGCCGAATGCGATGTCGCTACCCGCGTTCATACAGTAGATGCCGGCTCCCGCCATGAAAATGCCGGCGAGACCATGGCAGAGCGAGAGGACCCGCTGGGCTTCCATCTTCTTGTCGGCCAGGATGCCCATCAGGGTGGGCATAAAGATGGACACGAGGCCCTGCATCATAAAGAACCACTTGATCTGAGGACCCATTCCGATGCCTCCCAGATAACGGCCGATGGAGGTGAGGTAGGCACCCCAGACGGCGAACTCCAGGAAATTCATCAGGATGAGTTTGAGGGTAATGGGTTTGATTTTGATTGGCATATCGGTATGTGTTTCGGTTATTCTGTTTTGTACATCCCTGCAAAAATACTGAAAATTCTGATAAAAATGCTATCTTTGTACGACAATTCGCGCGAGGTGATGTTCTCATTCTCCCTGACATCGAAAGATCCGCAATCCGCGGCCAGGACCGGCCTCATCGAGACCGGCCACGGGACCATCCATACCCCGATCTTCATGCCGGTCGGGACGGTCGGCTCCGTCAAAGGGGTCTACCACAGGGATCTGAAAGAGGATATCGGCGCGGAGATCATTCTCGGGAACACCTATCATCTGTACCTGCGTCCCGGCCTCGATACGCTCCGCAAGGCCGGCGGTCTCCATCGTTTCGAGAACTGGGACCGCCCGATCCTCACCGACAGCGGCGGCTTCCAGGTCTTTTCCCTGAGCCCTATCCGAAAGCTCACCGAGGAGGGTTGCCGCTTCGCCTCGCACATCGACGGCAGCCGCCATACCTTCACGCCGGAGAATAATGTCGATACCCAGCGCATCATCGGCGCCGACATCGTGATGACCCTCGACGAGTGCTGCCCGGGCGATGCCGACTTCCGCTATGCCGAGCGTTCGCTCCGCCTGACCCAGGGCTGGCTCGAACGCTTCGCCCGCCGCTTCGACGAGACGGAGCCGCTCTATGGATACGACCAGACCATGTTCCCGATCATCCAGGGCTGCGTGTATCCCGACCTCCGCAAACGGGCGGTCGAACATGCCCTGACCCTCGACGGGCCTTCCCGCGGCGGATATGCCGTCGGCGGCCTCGCGGTGGGGGAGCCCACGGAGAAGATGTATGAGATGCTCGAGCTGACCTGCCCTTTGCTGCCCGAGGCGAAGCCCCGCTACCTGATGGGCGTCGGCACCCCGGCCAATATTCTGGAAGGCATCGCCCGCGGGATCGATATGTTCGACTGCGTGATGCCGACCCGCAACGGCCGCAACGGGATGCTCTTCACCTGGAACGGCATCATGAACATGCGCAACGCCCGCTGGGAGCAGGATTTTTCCGAGCTCGACCCTGCAGGCACCTCCTTTGTCGACCATGCCTATACGAAAGCCTATCTGCGGCATCTTTTCGTGGCGAAGGAGATGTTCGCCGCGATGATTGCCACCGAGCATAATCTCGCCTTTTATCTCGACCTCGTCCGGCAGGCCCGGGCGCACATCGAGGCCGGAGATTTTACCCCCTGGAAGGACCGCGTCCTGCCCCAAATCACCAGCCGTCTATGAGCCCCTTCCCGAAAAAACTCGATATCTACCTGATGCGCAAGTTCATCGTGAGCTTCGTCATCGCGCTGATTCTCATCATCGGCATCGTCATTATCTTCGACATCAGCGAGAAGATCGACTATTTCCTCCAGAAACAGGCGCCGATCAAGGGGATCATCTTCGACTATTATATGAATTTCATCCCGTATTTCGTGAATATGTTCAGCCCGCTGTTCGTATTCATAACGGTGATTTTCTTCACCTCACGACTGACGGCCAATTCCGAGTTCGTGGCGATGCTCTCCTGCGGCATCAGCTACCACCGCCTGATGGTGCCATACCTCGTGTCCGCGACCCTGATTGCGGCCCTGTCCCTGTCGCTGGGCATGTGGGTGATTCCCGGGGCGAACGAGACCCGGATCGAGTTCGAGAAGAAATATGGGCGACCGACCCGGCAGGTCCAGGAACGCAACATCCACTACAAGCTGGAGGGCGGGCAGTACGTCTATGTCGAGACCTTCAGCAAGTGGAACAATACGGCCTACAAGTTTACGCTCGAGGACTTCAGGGACAGCCGTCTTGTCAGTAAACTCTCCGCCGACAGCGCCCAGTGGGACAGTACGGACCGCTGCTGGAAACTGAAGAACTATACCTTGCGCAACTTTACCGAGGGAGGTATTACGGACCGTGTGAAAAACGGCCGTGCCATCGATACCACCCTGACCCTGACCATCGAGGATTTCTACCTCAATAAGAATACCGTCGAGATGCTCTCCTGGACGGACCTGAATGCCCTGATCAATACCCAGCGGGAGCGGGGTGACGCGATGGTCGTCTATGCCGAAATCGAGAAACACAGCCGCCTGGCGCTGCCTTTCTCGGCCTTTATCCTGACCATCATGGGCGTGTCGCTGTCGACGAAAAAGCGGCGGGGCGGTATCGGATGGAATATCGCCGTGGGCATCGCCCTTAGCTTTTCCTATATTCTGTTTATGAAGTTCAGCCAGATGTTTGTCTTTACCGATACGCTGCCCCCTTATATTGCGCTCTGGCTGCCGAATGTGGTGTTTGCCATCATTGCCGCGGTCCTGTATAAGATCGCGCCCAAATAGCCTTTCCTTTTCCATGAAAGTAAAGATTGTCAACCATTCTCCCTATCCGCTGCCTTCCTATGCAACGGCTCTCTCGGCCGGTCTGGATCTGAAGGCGAACCTCGAGGCCCCCGTCCTGCTTCGTCCCCTCGAGCGGGCGATGGTTCCGACGGGGCTGTATATCGCTCTGCCGGAGGGGTATGAGGCGCAGGTCCGGCCCCGGAGCGGACTGGCGGCCAAGCATGGCATAACGGTGCTCAACAGTCCCGGAACGATTGATGCCGACTACCGCGGCGAGGTGCGCGTCATCCTCGTGAACCTGTCCTCGGAGCCCTTCGAGATCGTTCCCGGCGAGCGGATCGCCCAGCTCGTTGTCGCCCGCTTCGAGCAGGTCGAGTGGGAGAGCGTTGAGGCCCTGGACGACACCGCCCGCGGCGCCGGCGGCTTCGGCAGTACCGGTCGATAGCCCCGCCGGGCGGCGAACAACCGGAGGAAATTGGTTTTTCGAGCTGCTGCACGAAAAATAATTTCACTCCGTGTCTGGAAGACTTCGCCGCCCGGCAGGGTGGATTTGGAGTGGCGAACAACCGGAGGAAATTGGTTTTTCGAGCTACTGCACGAAAACTATTTCACTCCGTGTCTGGAAGACTTCGCCGCCCGGCAGGGGGGATTTGGAGTGGCGAACAACCGGAGGAAATTGGTTTTTCGAGCTACTGCACGAATAATAATTTCACTCCGTGTCTGGAAGACTTCGCCGCCCGGAGGAGGAGCGTTGAATGCAAGTTGTTGAACAATAGCGATTTATGGGTTTTGCTACCCTCTGTTTTGGGTGGTGGCCAAGTGCTTAAAAAACTAATAACCAATCGATTAATTTTGCGGTATGATAGCGGATCTTTATGATTTATTCCTTCGTTCCAAGGGTGTGAATACCGACACCCGGACCATCCGGCCGGGACAGCTCTTCTTTGCCCTGAAGGGAGAAACCTTCGACGGCAATGCTTATGCGCTGAAAGCCCTCGATGCCGGAGCGATGGCGGCTGTCGTGACGGAGGGCCCGGACTGGCCCGGGGACGCGCGCCTGATTCCTGTCCCCGATACCCTGCAGACCTTGAAAGACCTTGCAGCCTGGCACCGGAATCATGTCCGCGGCGACAAGCATCTCCCGGTCATCGGCCTTACGGGCACGAACGGCAAGACCACGACCAAGGAGCTGATCAGGGAAGTGCTCTCGAAAAAGTACCGCGTCACCGCGACGGAAGGCAATTTCAACAACGACGTAGGGGTGCCGCTGTCGCTGCTGCGGATCACCCCGGAGACGGAAATCGCGGTCATCGAGATGGGGGCGAACCATCCGGACGACATCGAAAAGCTCGTCTGCGTAAGCCAGCCCGATTTCGGACTCATCACCAATGTCGGCAAGGCCCATCTGCTGGGCTTCGGCTCGCTGGAGGGCGTGATGGCGGCTAAAGGAAAGCTCTACGACTGGCTGTCGGCCCACGACGGCGTCGCTTTCGTCAATGTCGACGACGAGCGCCTGCTCGGCATGGCGCGTGCCCGGAGCCTTTCCATCCTGCCGTATGGCCTCTTGTATGCAGGCGCATCGGTGCTGCCCCTTACCGGCGAGCATCCATTCGTCGGCATCAGCCTGCCCGGCGGCGTGGAAGTGCGGACCCGTCTTGTGGGGGCGTACAATGCCGCCAACGTGATGGCCGCCCTTGCCGTCGCCGCCCATTTCGAGGTGCCCCTGGAAGATGCCGTCGCGGCCATCGAGGCCTATGAGCCTTCGAACAACCGCTCACAGCTGGTCCATACCGGGAGGGGGAATCATGTCATCGTGGATGCATACAATGCCAATCCTTCGTCAATGGCGGCAGCGCTGGACAATTTCGACGCCATCTCGTCTCCGTCCAAGGTCGTGCTGCTCGGCAGCATGGGCGAGCTCGGTGCAGACTCCGCATCTGAGCATGAGCGGATTGTCCGCCGCCTGCTCGCCACCCAGGGGCTGGAGCGCATCTGCCTGGTCGGAGAAGCCTTCGCCGCCGCTGCCTCAGCCTGCCATTCCGAGGGAATCTCTCTCTTCCCCGACTCCGCCGCCCTGGCCGCAGCCCTCAAGGAAACGCCCCTTTCCGGCTGCACCATCCTTCTCAAAGGCTCCCGCTCCCAGAAGATGGAAACCGTCCTTCCGGAGCTATAGTTCTTTGCGCTCCTTCGCCAGCAGGACGCCGAGCTCGTAGAGCAGGTAGAGCGGGAGGAAGACGACCGTCAGGGTGAAGGGGTCGCCGGTCGGGGTGATGATGGCGGCGAGGATGAGGAGAATGACTGCGGCGTGGCGGCGGTACTGCTTCAGGAAGGAGCGGGACACGATGCCGAGCCGCGAGAGGACCATCGTGAGCAGGGGAAGCTCAAAGCAGAGGCCGAGAATAAAGATAATCGACAGGAAGGTGCCGATGTAGGAATCGAGCGAGAGGACGTTGTCGACGGCGCCGCTGATGCGGTAGTCGGCGAGGAAACGGAAGGTCAGGGGAAAAACGAGACCATATCCCACCATACAACCCAGATAGAACATACCCCCTCCGAAAGCGAAACCGAATCCGATTTTCCGCTTTTCGTGAGGGTACAGGGCCGGTTTGACAAAGCGCCAGATCTCATACAGCAGATAGGGGAACACCGTCACCAGGGCAAAGAGCAGCGCCGTGCGGATGTGGGTCATAAACTGCGAAGCGACCCGGATGCCCACGACGGTGGCGGAAAAATCTTCCGCTCCGGAATCTCCCGGAGATACCAGCGAAAAGATCCCGCCCAGCCAGCGGTAAAGGAAAAAGTCTCCGTGGGTGGCCCCCAGCACGAAATCATCGAAAATATGCGGCATGGCGATAAACCAGGCCACGGCGGCCAGAATGAGTGCGATAACGCAGCGAAGGAGCACCCAGCGAAGAACTTCGAGGTGGTCCCAGAATGACATTTGGTCGTTGTCCGGCTCGGCCATAAGGGGGAGGGAAGGCAGGACGGCTTATTTCTTTTCTTCTTCCTTCGGGTCGTCCTTTTTGGAGGAAGGGGTCTCCTCGCCGTTCATCCCTTTTTTGAACTCATTGACGCCCTTGCCGAGGCCGCGCATAAGCTCAGGAATCTTGCGGCCGCCGAAAAGCAGCAGCACCACAAGGGCGATGATCAGGATCTCGGGCAGGCCGATATTGCCAAATAGCAGGGGAGTAAACGTAGTCATAGGGTCAAGTATCAATGATTCAACAGAGCAAATGTACAAAAATATCTGCAAATCTGGACAATAAATGCTATTTTTGCGTCAGCTATGAAAGAAAACACCCATATCGTCATCATGGCGGGCGGCATCGGCAGCCGGCTCTGGCCGCTCAGCACCCCGTCCTGTCCCAAGCAGTTTATCGACATCCTCGGGGTGGGCCGGACCCTCATCCAGCTGACCGTCGACCGCTTTTTGCCGCTGGCCGCGCCGGATCATTTCTGGGTCGTCACCTCTGCCCGATATGTCGATATCGTCCGGGAACAGCTCCCTTCGATCCCTCCGCAGCAGATCCTCGCTGAGCCCGAGGCCCGAAACACCGCCCCCTGCATAGCATACGCCTGCACCAAGATTGAGGCCCGTTTTCCGGATGCGAATATCGTCGTCACCCCCGCTGACGCCATCGTCCTGAAGACGGATCTTTTTGCCGGGGTCATCGGCAAGGCGCTGGCGGAGACGGCGCATGGCGATTCGATCGTCACCGTCGGCATCGTCCCGACGCGCCCCGAGACCGGCTACGGCTATATCCATGCCGTCAGTGCCGAAATGGAGAAGGTGGTCGATGTGTCCGAGTTCAGGGAAAAGCCCGATCTGGAGACGGCCAGGGCCTATCTCGCCGACGGCAAATACTTTTGGAACGCCGGTATTTTTGTCTGGAATGTCCGCACGATCGCGGCCGAGCTTCGCCGTCATGCCCCGCAGATCATGGGCATCATGGACCGTCTGGCCCCGTCTCTATACTCGGAAGGGGAGGCGGCCGCCCTGGCGGAGCTTTTCCCCCGGTGCGACAAGATCTCGATCGACTATGCCGTCATGGAAAAGTCCGACAGGATCCGCGTCATCGCGGCCGACCTCGCCTGGAGCGACCTCGGCAGCTGGGGCTCGGTGATGGGACATCTCAAGACGGATGCCGCCGGAAATGCCGCCGTCGGCCCCGACATCCGCCTTTTCGGCACCGAGGGAACGCTGGTGCATGCCGCAGGAGAAAAAACCGTTGTCGTCGACGGTCTCAAAGACTATATCGTAGCTGAGCGCGACGGACTTCTCCTGATCTGCCCGCTCGCGAACGAGCAGCGCATCAAGGAGTATTCGGCGGAGCGTTAGGCTGCCGGCTTTTCGTCATTCCACGGCTCCGACCACCCCGTCATTCCACGGCTCCGACCGTGGAATCTCTAGCGCGCGACGAACTCGCGGAGCAGCGAGGTGTTAGGAATCTCGCGGTCTGAAACCGGAGTGAAATAATGGATAAACCGCAGCAGGCGGTGGGCTTCGCTGTACTCAGGGCAGTTCTTCGGGACGGTCGAAAGGACGCGTTCGGCGTGGTTGCGTAGCACGGCGAATTCGACCAGGTAAGCCGAATTGAAGAGCACGTCGGCCGTTTCCTGGAAAGGATAGATCCACTTGACCTCGGCCCGGCGGACATTCGGCCACTGGGCGATGGTCTCGCGGGCCGTGAAGGCACCCTTGTTGTAGTCGCGGAGAATCCGGCGCAGCAGGCGGTTGTCGCTCGTCGGGATGCAGTTGTGGTCGTCGAGGGCGATGGATGTCAGCGTCGAGATGAAGATGCGGAACTTCAGCGACTCGTCGACGAGGTTCGTCAGCATCGGGTTGAGCGCATGGATGCCTTCGATCAGGAGGATGGTGCCCGGGGTGAGCTGGAGCGTCTTGCCGTTGTATTCGCGTTTGCCGGTGGTGAAATTGTATTCCGGGACGGAGACGACCTCGCCGCCGAGGAGCTTCAGCACGTCCTTTTGCAGGGCGTCATGGTCGACGGTGTCGAAATTGTCGAAGTCATAGCTGCCGTCGGGAAGGCGCGGGGTGTCCTCCCGGTTGACGAAATAGTCGTCGGTAGAGAAAAAGACCGGGCGGAGACCGCAGGCCATCAGCTGGATGCTGATACGGTGGCAGAAGGTGGTCTTGCCGGAAGAACTCGGCCCGGTGATCAGCACGAGGCGCACCGGCGATTCCGGGTCATTGTAGCGGCGGTCGATCTCTTCTGCTATCTGGACGATCTTTTTCTCCTGCAGGGCCTCGGAGACCTGGATCAGTTCGCTGGCGTGGCCTTTGAGGCAGGCGCAGTTGACGTCGCCGACATTGCTCAGGCCGACGATATGGTTCCAGCGCAGGGTCTCGGAAAAGACCTCGAAAGTCTTCGGCTGGTTCTCGTAGTAGGCCAGGCGGCTGGGGTCGTGGCGGTCCGGAATCCGGAGCAGAAGGCCGTCGCGGAACGGTTCCAGCGACCAGACTTTCAGATAGCCGCAGCTCGGGACCAGGCAGTCGTAGAAGAAGTCCGGTGTCTCCTCCAGCGTATAATACTTGACATAGACGTCCCCGCAGGTGCGCAGCAGCTTGACCTTGTCCTCATAGCCCAGGCCGCGGAACATCTCGATGGCCTCCTCGACCGGCACCTCGTGGCGGTGGAACTCGACATTCTTGTCGACCAGATACAGCATCCGGGCGCGGATGGCGGCTATGTCCCCGGTCAGCAGGGGCGAGCCGTCGGGTTTGCGGATATTGCAGAAATAGCCTTTCGACAGGGGACGGCGCATCGTGATCTTGCTGCCCGGGAAGATGTCCAGGCAGGCCTTCGAAAGCAAAAAACAAAGCGAACGCGAGTACACGCTGCGTCCGCCGTATGATGTGTAGTCGAGGAACTCGACAGTCCTGTTCTGGTAGACCCGGAATTTGAGCCCTTGGGAGACATTGTTGACCATCGCCGAAACGATCGGGAAAGGACGGTCGAACTGGAAGGTGTCAAGCATATCGAGAAGGGGAGTACCTTCTGCGAAATCCCCATAACTCTGGGTATTCTTGCAATAGATCCGGAGCATCGTGACGTCTTTGATTTACGTAAGATGCCTACAAATATACCGCAAAATCCGGTGCCCTCCAAATGTTTTTTATGCGCTTTTGCGCTTTTTTTCGTATTTTCGCAGGGTCGGTGAAAAACGCAGAGTCGCCGGCGCAACAGGGAAATGGCTATATTAAAAGGACTTGCGGTATGGTTCCGCTCGACGACAGATCTCTCCGGCGAGCTCGACCGTTCCGGTGCGGCGGCCCGCATCCGGAGCAATATCTGGTTCCGGGGTGCCAATGTCTGGATCCTCGCTTTCTCGATCATCATCGCTTCGGTGGGCCTGAATGTCAATTCGACCGCGGTCATCATCGGCGCCATGCTTGTGTCCCCCCTGATGGGACCGATCATCGGCATCGGCTTCTCGATGGGTACCTACGACGGCAAGATGATGAAGGATGCGCTGCGGAACCTGCTCGTGATGTTCCTCGTCAGCCTGGCCGCCTCGACGGCATATTTCCTCATCAGCCCGCTTTCGCTGGCCGATCCGACAGAGCTCGAGGCCCGCACCAGTCCGACCATCTATGACGTGCTGATCGCCCTGTTCGGCGGTCTGGCCGGCATGCTCGAGAACAGCCGCAGCGAACGCGGGACCGTCCTTTCCGGCGTCGCCATCGCAACGGCCCTCATGCCGCCGCTCTGTACGGCCGGTTACGGCCTGGCGACGGGCAGCACCCATTTCCTTTTCGGCGCCCTGTTCCTCTTCCTGATCAACACGGTCTTCATCGTGCTGGCGACCTATATGATGACCAAGTTCCTCCGTTTTCCGGCCGTTTCCTTCCAGGATGCCCGGGCGCGCAAGCGGATCCGCAACGTCGTCTCTCTGGTGATGGTCCTCATCCTTGTCCCGAGTATCATGAGCGCCATCCAGATGGTCCGGGTCAACCAGTTTGAGAAGCGGGTGGTCGAGTTCGTGGGGCAGAACCAGATGTTCGGCGGGCGCTACTTGTATGATTATAAGGTCAACCGGGGCTGGACGCCGACGGCGGACATCTTCCTGACGGGAGATCCGCTCAAGGACTATGAGAAAGACGTGCTCCTGACGGCTGCCCGTGCCTGCGGTATCGAGCCCGGCCGGCTGGAGATCCATGAAAAAACCTTCGGGTCCGGCAGGGAGATTGACTACGAAAGCCTGACCCGCGACTTCTTCCGGCGCTATGAGGAAGACATCGCCCAGCGCGATGCCCGTATCGAAGAGCTCAAGGAGGAGCTCCAGTTGCTGCGGGAGCCGGAATTCGATTATGTCCAGATCTCCCGCGAGATGCGGACCCAGTTTACCGGCGTCAGCGAGATGGCTCTTGCCCGCGGCTCCCGCATCAAGCTCGAGGACGATGCCGAGCTGGATCCGGGGATCTTCGTGACGGTCGTTGTCGACAGCACCTTCCAAAAGGGCGACCAGTTGCTTCGCTGGCTCAAGCTGCGCCTCGCCTCCGACGATGTCGTCCTATACCAGACGCGGCGTCCCCGGGCGGGGGAGACCTTCCTCCAGCCGGTCAGTCATTCCCTGAACGCTCCTGCACTTCAGCCCTTGAGGGAAGAGGATGCTTCGCAGAGCGCAGATGAAAACTGAAAATATTTAAAAAAAGATTTGGTCAATTCAAAAAAGAGTTATACCTTTGCAATCCCAATCGGGAAACCGGGCGGGAATGGAAGATTCGTTAGCTCAGTCGGTAGAGCACATCCCTTTTAAGGATGGGGTCTCGGGTTCGAGCCCCGAACGAATCACGAAGGGAAGCGATCTTCCACATTTATGAGCGCTCTTAGCTCAGCTGGTAGAGCAATTGACTCTTAATCAATGGGTCCAGGGTTCGAGTCCCTGAGAGCGCACAAAACTCAAAAAGCGTTGATTCGTCAACGCTTTTTTGCTATTGGACCGCACTCCTGCTATGACTCGCCCCCGCCTTATCATCCTCCTCTCCCTGCTGGCCTTGTTGCCTGCCGCGTTCTCCTGCACCCAAAAGGGACCTGCGCCCGCCAGCGCCCTGATCCGGCCCGGTTATCTGGCTCCCGGGGATACTGTCCTCATCGTAGAACCTTCTTTCCACCAGGCCGATACGGCGGCGGCCGTGGTAAGTGATATCCTCCGCGAATGGGGCTATGTCCCCGTTACGGGGCCCCGGGTCGGAAGCGTGTATGCCGACGCTTATGCCGGCACGCCTCAGCTGCGCGCCGAGGATCTTCGCTGGGCGCTCGGTCATCCTTCCGCCAGGGCCATTCTCTGTCTCGGCGGGGGATATGGCACCATCCAGCTGGTTCCGCTGATGGATGCCGATGCCTTCCGGGCCCATCCGAAATGGCTGATCGGTTTCTCGGACATCACTACGTTGCATGCCATGTCGGTCTCGGCCGGGGTAATGAGCCTCCATGCGACGGTCGGCGGCCTGATGGCGCGCTATGGCGGGGAAGATCCTTCCTCGCTGGCGCTGAGGGACTTCCTCGCGGGGACCGGGCCCTCCGAATACCGGGTGAGTGCGCATCCGGAGAATGTTCCCGGAGAGGCTTCCGGGACACTTGTCGGCGGCAATCTCTGCACGTTCGCGACCCTCTATGGCACCTGGGCCGACTTCCTGGCCGCGACGGAGGGAGATCTCATTCTCGTGATCGAAGAGGTGGAGGAGACTTGGCACAGCATCGACCGGCTGATGAATCTTCTGAAACTCACCGGCCGGCTCGACCGCGTCAAAGGGGTTGTTCTCGGAGAGTTTACCGACTGCCCGGCAGACCTCGGCTATGACTCGCCCGAAGCGCTGATCGTTGAGGAGTACCTGCGCCCCCTCGGCATCCCCGTCGCCTGCGGCTTCCCCTTCGGCCACGAGTTCGAGAACAATCTGCCCTTCGTCGAAGGCGCCTCCGTGACGCTCTCGGTTACCCCCGAAGGCGCCGTACTTCAGTTTGAACGTTAAAAACCGTGATCAAACTAAATAAAAAGAGCACCGGCGGTTTTGCTGGTGCTCTTTCTGTAGGGACGGTCGGGCTCGAACCGACGACCTCTTCAATGTGACTGAAGCGCTCTGAACCGACTGAGCTACGCCCCTGTCGAAATGGGAAGACAAAGGTAGGAGTTTTTCCCGAAAGTAGCAAATCTTTTTCTCAGAACATGTAAGTCGTCGCCATCGAAACGGTGAAGCGGCCGAGCTGGTCGTTATGGGCGCGGGCGGCTTCGAAGGAAAGGATGAAATTGGTGTTCATGTGGATTTTGGCCCCGCAGCCGAGGCTGGTATGCAGTGAGCGGCGGCTGTCCTGCCAGTAGAGGGCTCCGAGCGCCTGTTGCTCCTTCTCGCGGAAGCCCCGCGTAATGGCGCCGCAGTCGAGGAAAGGATTGGCCACCAGGTCGAAATGCTGACGGAAGAGATTGAAGCCCGCAAAGCGCCAGCGTAGCTCGAAATTGCCCCATGCATAGCCGCTTCCCAGAAGGCGGTTGTAGCGGAACCCGCGGATGCTGTAGCGGCTGCCGAGCCCCTCCGACTCTTCGTAATAATAGGTCAGTGCGTCGATTTCGGCGAGGTTGTACCAGGGCATATCGCCGGCAATCTGATGCTGAAAGCCGATATGGTAGGCAAACGTCAGCCGGTCATAGACGAGGGGGACGAAATGGCGAAGGTGGGCGACGATCTGGGCGTAGTCGTAGCGCCCATGCTCCAGATCTTTGACGCCGGTCAGATACAGCTCGGCATACAAACCGCGGCGGGGAGCCAGCTCGATGTCGCGGGTGTCGTATGTAATGCCGGCCCGGGCTTCGAGCGAGATGCCGCCGCTCTCGTCTTCCCGGATGAGACCGGTATTCCGGTAGTCCTGGAAGAGGCTGCTGGACGCACCGTCGATGAATCCGGAGATCGAATGCGGCTGATAGTGGATGCTGCGCAGTTGCAGCCCCGCCGTCCATTTCAGGGCTTCTCTCCCGCCCAGCGGCCCCCGGATGTCGGCAACGGCCCGGATCAGCTCCCGCTGGTTGAAGTAATACGCCTCGCCGCTGGCGTCATTGTGGTCGAGCGATGCGTCATAGGGGGCGTGGATGCCGTTGAATCCGTAAAAAGGGTTGGCGGTCGCCTTGCGGTAGGTCAGCGACCCTGTAAGCCTGTAGCCGGGAAGGAGCGATTTTGATTCCAGGAGGATATGCCCGAAGGCGGAGCCCTTCGAAGACCAGGCCGCCGTGGCGCCGATGTGGTGGAGGAAGTTCGGATAGCTCCGTCCGTCGCCATAGAAAAAGAAGTCGCAGAAGCCGCCGAGGGTCAGGCCGACGTCGGTGCTGAAATAAAGATCCGGCATGGGCGTAAATACCCAGCCCGTTTTCGGCGGAAGGGTATCACCGACGGTCTCCTGTCCGGCGGCCACGGCCCCGGAAGCGAGCAAGGCGAGAACCGCTATGCCGAGAAAGCGCCGCACCGTTTAATAGGTCGTATGCTCGGCCGAGAGATAGTCGTCGAAAAGCTGCAAGCAGGCCTCGCGGTCGATTTCCGTCATAAAGCCGGGCAGTTTGTCGCGGCCGCCGAAGATCTGGTCGAATTTGTCGTCGCGGAAGCCGATGCGGTCGTTGTCGGCGATGGTGCAACCGTAGTAGATCTTGCTGATATTGGCCCACATACAGGCGCACAGGCACATATGGCAGGGCTCGCCGGTGGTGTAGAGCTCGCAGCCCGACAGGTCGAAAGTGCCGAGCCGGGCGCAGGCCGTTCGGATGGCGTCGACCTCGCCGTGGCAGGTGGGATCGTTGTTCTTGAGGACTCTGTTGTGGCCGCGGCCGACGACGACGCCGTCCTTGACGATGACGGTGCCAAATGGTCCGCCGTGGTGGTTGGTGATGCCTTCGCGCGCCTCGTCGATGGCCATCTGCATATATGGATTGACTGCCATAGGGTGTTTCTTTTTCTGCAAAGATACGCTTAATTCCGGATTTTTCCCGCCCTCCTTGCAGTTTTCCTGCAAAAAGCGTAATTTTGTATCCCGTATTAAAACCTCCTCTGTCCATGATATACGGGTTCGACAACGAAAAATACCTCAAGATCCAGTCCGAACATATCCGCGAGCGGATTGCTGCGTTCGGTGACAAACTGTATATGGAATTCGGCGGCAAGCTTTTCGACGATTTCCACGCCAGCCGCGTGCTGCCGGGCTTCGAGCCTGACAGTAAGCTCCAGATGCTCATGCAGCTGAGCGGCGACCTTGAGATCATCATCGTCATCAGCGCCGTCGACATCGAAAAGAACAAGGTCCGGGCCGATCTCGGCATCACCTACGATATGGATGTGCTGCGCCTCCGGGACGAATTCCTGGACCGCGGACTCAGCGTCAACAGCGTCGTCATCACCCACTTCAACGGACAGTCCAGCGCCGAGGCCTACCGCTCCCGCCTCGAGCGGATGGGCATCACCGTCTATTACCACCATACGATCGAAGGCTATCCCAACAACGTCGCCCTGATCGACTCGGAGGAGGGCTTCGGCAAGAATGACTATGTCGTTACGAGCAAACCGCTCGTCGTGGTGACGGCCCCCGGCCCCGGCAGCGGCAAGATGGCGGTCTGTCTGAGCCAGCTTTACCAGGAGAACAAGCGCGGGATCAAGGCCGGCTATGCCAAGTTCGAGACTTTTCCGGTGTGGAATATGCCCCTGACGCATCCCGTCAATATGGCCTACGAAGCCGCCACGGCCGACCTCGAGGATGTCAATATGATCGACCCCTTCCATCTCGACGCCTATGGCATGATGGCGGTCAATTATAACCGCGACATTGAGATATTCCCGGTGATGAACGCCCTTTTTGAGGATATCTACGGCCAGAGCCCCTACAAGAGCCCGACCGACATGGGCGTCAATATGATCGGTTCCTGCATCTGCGACGACGCGGTCTGCCGCGAAGCCTCGCTCCAGGAAATCATCCGCCGCTATTACACGGCCCTTTGCAATTTCGCCGACGGAAAGGCCAAGGAGAGCGAAATCAACAAGATCTCCCTGCTGATGAAGCGGGCGAAGATCACCCCCGCCTATCGCCGCTGCACCGTTGCGGCCAAGGAAAGGACCGAAGCTTCCGGTCTTGCCGCCGCCGCCATCGAGATGGAAGACGGCACCATCCTTACCGGCGAAACCTCGCCGCTTCTCGGCCCGAGCTCGGCGCTCCTTCTCAATGGCCTCAAGCACCTCGCGGGCATCGCCCACAATATCAAGCTCATCCCGCAGACGATGATCGGCCCCATCCAGAAGATGAAGGTCAGCTATCTCCATGGCCGCAATCCGCGCCTCCACACGGACGAGGTCCTGGTGGCCATTTCGATGATGAGCCTTCTCGACGAGAACTGCAAGCAGGCCCTCGAACAGCTCCCGAATCTCAGGGGCGCCCAGGTCCACTCCACGGTCATGCTCTCCGAAGTCGACCGCAAGACCTTCAACAAACTCGGGATCGGCCTCACCTGCGACCCGGTCAAAAAGATCAAAAAACTCAGCTAGCCATGGCCGAATCCAACTTCATAGACTACGTCAAGATATTCTGCTCCAGCGGACACGGGGGAGCGGGGTCGATGCATCTGCACCGGGCGAAATACGTGCCCAAGGGCGGCCCGGACGGCGGTGACGGCGGACGCGGCGGCCACATCATCCTGAAGGTGAATCCGCAGCTGTGGACGCTGATCCATCTGCGCTACCGCAAGGTTGTGCGGGCTGAGGCCGGCGGCCCCGGCGGAGCTGCCTTGCAGAAAGGAAAAAACGGCGCCGACATCATCCTGGAGGTGCCCCAGGGCGTTGCCGTCAAGGATGCAGATACGGAAGAAGTAATTACCGAACTCATCGAGCCCGGCCAGGAGTATGTCCTCTGCCGCGGCGGACGCGGCGGCTGGGGCAACGACCATTTCAAGAGCCCGACCAACCAGACTCCCCGCTATGCCCAGCCGGGCGAGGAGGGCCAGGAAGGCTGGTTTATCCTCGAGCTGAAGGTGCTCGCCGATGTCGGCCTCGTTGGTTTCCCGAATGCCGGTAAGAGTACGCTTCTCGCGGCGATTACCTCCGCCAAGCCGAAGATTGCGAACTATGCCTTTACGACGCTGGAGCCGAACCTCGGCATCGTCAAGTATTACGACAACCGCTCCTTCGTGATGGCAGATATCCCCGGCATCATCGAAGGTGCCCACGAGGGGCGGGGGATCGGCCTCCGCTTCCTTCGCCATATCGAGCGCAACAGCGTGCTGCTGTTTATGGTGGCCGCGGATGAGAAGGATGTAACCAAGGGATACAGGACCCTCCTCAAGGAACTGGAGGAATACAATCCCGAGATGCTCGACAAGGACCGCGTGCTGGCAGTGACGAAGTGTGACCTCGTCGACGAAAAGCAGAAGGCGCGGATCGAAAAGAAACTGCCCGCGGATATTCCCCATGTGATGATCTCATCGGTCGCCCAGACGGGGCTCGATGAGCTGAAAGAGGCCCTTTGGAAGGCACTGACTGTCTGATGGGCTGGGGGAGTGTCATATCGCTGGACCGGGAAGCGACCCTGGATCTCAACTCTCTCGGAGGTAACCCTCTCTGGGACGGGGTCATGCAGTTTTCCTCGCATCACTACACCTGGGTGCCGCTCTATGTCGCGCTCCTGGTTTACCTTTTCTATCGCATCGGCTGGAAAAAGGGGCTGGTGTTTCTTGCCGCCATCGGGCTGACTTTCCTCTGTTGCGACCAGCTGTCGGGCGTATTCAAGTATGCCTTCGAGCGCCTGCGCCCCTGCCATGACGAGGGGATGATTGCAGGCGGCCTCCGCATTCTGGAGGGCAAAGGCGGTCAGTACGGCTTCTTCTCGGCGCATGCCGCCAATACCTTCGGCCTGGCTTGCTGCTCCATCCTGGCCTTCCGGACGGATCCGTCGCGCCGCTACCGGGGCCTTCTCTACGGCCTCCCGCTATGGGCGGCGCTGGTGAGCGTTTCCCGCGTTTTCGTGGGGAAGCATTTCCTTGGCGACGTACTGGTCGGGGCACTGATCGGCGTGGCCCTGGGGCTGCTCTTCGGCTATGCCGCCCGCCGGGTCATCCGTCGCTGGATCAAAGAATAGTAATACAATCGAAAAAGCCAGGGCAAAAACCCTGGCCAATATCTGTAACCTATTGATTATAAAAACAATATTCCTCCTCGTTAAATTGGTTGTGAGAGGGAGAATGAGGCTTGGTTGTCAAGAGGTTGTATTACTCAATTATCGCTTGGCCCCAGATATGGCATGGCTTATTTATAACCACATAACACTGAAACGGACTAAAACAAATATGGCATAACTAACTCTAGTTGTCCCATGTTTTGGCACACCCATTCATTATCTTTGCATCAATTGAACAAACTATCTTTGTATTACCTATTGACACCTAGTTATGAATGAAGACCTCGCCAATCTACATTATTCACCTATTCAGGATAATTCCCACGGTCGGCAAATGCCCCGTCATAACCCTCTGCGGCAGCACACGAAGCGAATAAATCCATCTAATATGGCACAACAACATTTCCCCTGCGAAACATGCCCGTTAAGGGCAAAGTATGACAATAACCCCAAGTCTCTGGCCGGCCGTTTTTGGCGCTGGCACATCAACTTCTGCCCTGGGTGGAAGGCTTACTTTACGCACCAGGACGATGAGACGAAATCGGCCCTGAGAGAGAAGTATAACTTCAAGAAGTACCAGTAATTGATGAACATATGAAATAGACAGATAAGGTAGCCATCCTTGGCGCAGGGAACATGGGCGGAGCGGTTGCGCTGGGGCTCCACCGATTTGCGCAGGAATATGCCCTTATGGTAACGACGGCGCATTCCGCTACGCTGGAGAAGTATGCCGCACTGGGGATTGATACCACGCTGGACAATGTTTCGGCCGCTTCTTGGGCCCAGGTGATTATCCTGGGCGTGAAGCCCTGGCTGGTTCAGTCAGTGCTGGAGCAGATTCGGCCCTGCCTTTCCGGGAAAACGCTTCTTTCCCTGGCCGCGGGGATTCCTTCAGCCCAGATGAAGGAGTGGCTCGCCGGGACGGGTGTGCGGGCCGCTTATACGGTCATTCCCAACCTCGCTGCCGAGATTGGCGAGAGTATGACTTTCGCATCGGTCATCCTGGGGGAGGAGGACGTCGTGGTCAAATCTCTTTTCGACCGGGTGGGCAAGACGCTTATTGTGGATGAACGACGCCTCCATGCCGGGATGATGGTGGCTTCTTGCGGGACTGCTTTTGCGCTTCGCTACGCTCGGGCCGCGATGGAAGGAGGCGTACAACTGGGTCTGTATCCTCATGAGGCCAGGGAAGCGGTCTATCAGACGATGAAGGGCGCCGTGGATCTTTCAATGAGCCGGGGTACCCATCCGGAGGCTGAAATTGACCGGGTGACCACGCCTGGCGGCATCACCATCCGGGGCCTCAATGCGATGGAGGAGGCCGGTTTCACGGCTGCTGTCATTGCGGGGATTGTGTCACGTTAATCTTTTTGTGTTTCGGCTATCTTTGCAGAAACGAATGTACCTTATGGAGGAAAGAAACGACATGAACCCACACCGCATCCACCGCATCCAGCAAATGGAAGAAATCTACGACCGCGTCTGCAAAGACATCGCAACCCTCAGAGAGTACGAGGAGAGCGGCCAGTGGCTGCAGGACTATGAGGCTGACGAGCGTGGAGAGATTCCACGAGACCTCAAACGCGGTGTCTTGTCTCAGGACGGCCTGGGCGAAGTCTTCGAAGAAGCTAAATCACTCCCGTATCCGTCCCGCAAATACCCCGTCATAACCCTCTGCGGCAGCACGCGCTTCAAGGAACAGTTCTTGGAAGCGCAGAAGCGCCTTACCCTTGCCGGCAACATAGTCATCAGCGTCGGCCTCTTCGGTCATTCAGGAGACGACGAAGTCTGGACCGAAGGCACCAAGGAGATGCTCGACGACATGCACAAGCGTAAGATCGACATGGCAGACAGTATCTACGTCATCAACGTGGGCGGCTATATCGGCGAAAGCACCCGCTCTGAAATAGAGTATGCTAAGAGAAAAGGGAAGACCATAGAATACCTTGAAAATCAATAATTATGGCACAAGAATACCGCTGCGAAAGCTGCCCACTTCGGGCGAAATACGACAAGAACCCTAAATCTTTGACCGGCCGCTTCTGGCGCTGGCATATCAATTTCTGCCCTGGTTGGAAGGGCTACTTCACCCATCAGGATGAAGAGACCAAAGCTGCTCTCCGGGAGAAATACAACTTCAAGAAGTACCAGTAGAAATGGTTTTCCTCATTGAATCCATCGTTGCCTGCGCGCTGTTTACGCTCTTCGTGTTCCTGATGTCCAGGGACCCGATAAAGACTATCTTCAACTATCCTCCTGCCATTATTGGGCGCTGCGATAAACTGGGATTAGTGGATGCCAGCAACAAGCCAGGCGGAGTCGGCTTTTACGTGAAGAAGCTGACAGCCATGGCCATCTTTGGCATCCTGCTGGGCCTGCTGGTGCGGTATGTCAATGGATGCACCACGTTCTGGTGTGGATGTCTTACTGCATACGCCCTGTGGGTGGTTGTGAACTGGTTCGACGCTATAGTCCTGGACTGTATCTGGTTCTGCCACGACAAGCACTTCGTGATTCCAGGGACGGAGGATATGGTGAAAGACTACCACGACTACTGGTTCCACATCAAGGGATCTCTAATTGGTATGCTGCTGGGAATTCCTGCAGCACTAGTTGCTGGATTGATCGTGGTGTTACTGTAATCAGTGCCCCGCTTAATCTTTCATATCGATGTGAATTCAGCGTTCCTTTCCTGGAGCGCAGTGAAGCTCGTGATGGAGGGGAAACCGGACAACCGGCTGGTGCCGTCCGTGGTGTCCGGTGACCCGAATGACCGTCGAAGCATTATCACCGCCGCGTCCATCCCCGCGAAGAAACTGGGCATCAAAACGGCACAGCCGGTGTCGATGGCACTACGAACCTGCCCGTCGCTGGTGCTTGCCCTCTTTCCTGAGGGTGGGGAGCAAGGTTTCAAGCGTCTGCTTCCACATGGCGAAATCGCCACTGCAGCGCGCCGGGAGCAACTATTACCGTTACAAAAATGCGGTAACTTTTGCGGTAACTTTTGATTCCGTAAATGGCCGTTGAATGCCTTAAAAGGACATCGGGCACGGTCGTAAAAACCGCACCCGATGCGCTTAATTTGCTTATTATCAGGTAGTTAAGCCCCTAGTACTCTTCCTCGTTAAAGAAGAAATCTTCCTTGGTCGGGTAATCCGGCCAGATGTCTTCGATGGATTCGTAGATTTCGCCGTCTTCCTCGAGTTCTTCGAGGTTCTCGATCACCTCTTCGGGGGCGCCGGAGCGGTTGGCGTAGTCGATCAGTTCTTCTTTGGTCGCCGGCCACGGAGCATCGTCCAGGCTGCTGGCAAGTTCTAGTGTCCAATACATAGGGCAGAAAATATTTAATTATCAAATTTTCAGTGCTTTAAAGCAAGAAGGCCCTGCTTTAGGGCCGCAAAGATACATAAAAAAAACAAACAATGGATTTTTTTCGTTAATTTTGCACGTTTTTAACGATTAGCGGGCCGATCTCGCGCCCGAACAGAGCAGCATTATGGCATACAAGAAAATCGAACAATACGACGAGGAGACCACCGCCGCCCTTAAAAGTCACATCGAAGACATCCTCCGGCTGATCGGCGAAGACCCTGCCCGCGAAGGCCTGCAGAAGACCCCGGAACGCGTCGCCAAAGCGATGCAGTTCCTTACGCAGGGGTACACCCAGGACGGGGAAGCCATCGTCAAGAGCGCCCTGTTCGACGAGCCCTACAACCATATGGTCCTCGTCAAGGACATTGAGCTCTTCTCCCTCTGCGAGCACCATATGCTGCCGTTCATCGGCAAGGCCCACGTCGCCTATATCCCTAACGGACAGATCACGGGACTGAGCAAAATCGCCCGCGTCGTGGAGACATATGCCCGTCGCCTCCAGGTGCAGGAGCGCCTGACCGAGCAGATCCGCGACTGCATCCAGGACTCGCTCCATCCCCTCGGCGTTGCCGTCGTCATCGAGGCCATGCATACCTGCATGTCCATGCGCGGCGTCCAGAAATCCAACGCCATCACGACCACGTCGGCCTTCTCGGGCATCTTCCTCAAGAGCCAGAAGACCCGGGACGAGTTCCTCCAGCTGATCGGCCGATGAAAACCTACATCCCGGAATCCCTCATCCACGAGCTGCAGGGGCAGGACAAGACGATCTTCGTCGCGACAGAGTCTGAGCTGGCGACGGATGACAGTCTCTATCCTGTCGTCTATACCGGCACCGGCAGGATGAATGTATACAGCGCCCTCGTCCGCTGGTGGGACTCCGCCCGGTTTACCATTGATCCGTCTTCTCACGTACTGGTCCATATAGGCCATGCCGTTTCCCGTAAGTTCGAATCCGGAAGCCTCGTGGTCGCCAATACCTTCGTCAACGGCGGCAGCGAACTGGTCCGCGACACGATCCGGACCGTCTCTCCCGGCGAAAGCGAAGTCAGCGTATATACCTGCGATTTCTCCGTCAATGATGACCATATGGCCCCGGAATTTTCCCGATATGATCTTTTCGACGCAGATGCCTACGCCTTTGCGCGTTTCTGCCGGGAGCGCCACCTCGACATGGTCTGCATCAAAGGCATTGCCGACAATATGGACGGGACCCTCAAGCCCTGGCACAACCTCCTGAAGGACCTCCACAAGCGATATGCCCGCCTGGCCGGGCTGCTATAATCCCTTCGCCGCCCCATGACTTTCCGATTCCATCCATCCAAGACGATTCTCTCCGGAGCGCTCTTTCTCCTGCTGCTTCCGGGCGCCGCTGCCCAGCGTACGGCCAACCATCCCTACAAAGGCGCCATGCTCCAGACGCAGGATCTTCGCGTCACCTTCATCCGCCGGCTCCAGAATTACAATCCGTCCGCACCGGACCACGACCCGGGCGTCATGTCCCCGAAATCGGTCCATGTCCACCCTTCCGGACAGAAATACTATATTAATTCGCTGGAAGGCTGCCTGACGCTCGCCTACGACTTTTCCAGCGGGGAAAAACTCGCGACCATCCGCCACGACATCGGGCCGGAGCACGCCGCCCTCTGGGCCCCCGCTTCCGGTCTTTTCCCCTTCCACCACACCTACAAGACGCCGGACGTCTTTACCGGCAAACCGGTCGAGTCGACTTTCTCCCATAACGGGCATTACCTCTGGGTCCCTTATTACCGGCGCAGTTTCGACATCAACGCCCAGGACCCTTCCGCCCTGGCTGTCATCGACACGGAGGCCGATACGCTCGTTCGCCTCTTCGAGACGGGGCCTCTCCCGAAAATGATCGCCACCTCGCCCGACGGCAGCCGCATCGCCGTCACGCACTGGGGTGACAACACGGTCGGCATGCTGGACATCTCCTCCGACCAGCCCGAAGACTGGCATTATTCCAACTGCTATATCGTTGATTATCAGCTCCAGCTCAACTTCAGCCTGACAGCGCCCGTCAACCGTGACCGCAGCAGCGGCTATTGCCTTCGCGGCACGCTGTTCACCCCGGACGGCCGGTATCTGCTGGTCGGATGCATGGGCGGCGGTGGCGGTATCGCCGTCATCGATATCCAGCAGGGGCTCTATCTCGGCCGCCTGCTCGGGATGATGCCGAATCTTCGCCATATCATCATCTGCGGGGAGTATCTCTATGCCAGCATCAACAACGCCGGTTATGTCCAGCGCATTCCGCTTTCGGACCTTTACGAGGCCATCGGGCGACTCGACGGAAAGACGGCGCAGCTCGGCGGATGGGTCAATTGCAAGGTGCCCGCGGGAGCGCGGACCATCACCGCCTCGCCGGACGGCCGTTATATCTATGTCGCCTGCCATGCCGGAAACTGCCTGGCCGTCGTGGATGCGGCGTCGATGAAACTCATCGGCACGGTGCCGGCGGATTCCTTCCCCGTCGGGCTGGATGTCTCCAAGGACGGCCGCTATGTTTTCCTGACCTCACAGGCAGAGCAGGGGGTCGGCGGCAATGCGGTCGACATTTACAGGGTAGAGTATTTACGATGAGACGTTTGTATTTGCTGATTCTGGCGGCCCTGCTGGGCCTTTCGGCTGCCCGCGTTAGTGCGCAGGAGCTGTTTTCCTACCGCGATTCGGTCAAGACCGGCTATCCTTTCCTGCTGTGCCTGCCGGAGGGGTATGATGCCGCCGACACGACGGCCCGCCCGCCCCTGATTGTCTTCCTCCATGGACGCAGCCGCTGCGGACGCGACCTCAACATGGTTACCCGCTACGGCTGTATCGATGCCCTGCGGCGCGGACAGGATATCCCGGCCATCATCGTCAGTCCCCAGACCACCGTCGTAGGCTGGGAGGCGCCGAAAGTCATGGCTGTCGTCGACTGGGTCGGCGAGCGCTTCCCCTATGACACCGACAGGCTCTATGTCATCGGCATGAGCATGGGCGGCTGGGGCAGTTTCAAGGTGGCGGCCGAATACCCGGACCGGGTAGCGGCGGCCATTGCCGAATGCGGCGGCTTTACGGGCGAATCGGTCGAGACGCTGACGCAGGTGCCGCTCTGGATCATCCATGGCACGGCCGACACGGTAACCAAGCCGGCCTTTTCGCGAAGTGTCGTGACCAGGATGCAGGATATCGAAGGCGGCACCGAGCGCCTCCGGACGACCTGGCTGAAGGGTTGCGACCATTCGATCCTGGCGCGTACCTTCCTGCTCAAGGAACTCTACGAATGGCTCTTCTGCCATTCGCTCTCGGATCCCGGACGACCTGTCAATCAGGATATCGACATCGAGCCGCAGGATCTCAACTCCGCCTACATGCGGCTGGATCCCGGGAAGGCGCGCACGCTGCCCATTCAAAACCCGTAGTGCAAAAATACAGAACCCGCGATGTTTTCGCGGATTTTTGTATATATTTGTGGGAAAAGACATTGACTGATATGAAACGCTTCCTCTTTTTTATGCTGGCGTTGGCGGCGCTGCCGACGCTGCTTCGTGCCAACGGCGACCCTGTGATCTCCTATTCTGCGTATATCCGCTCCTGCAATCCCGTCCCCTTGAAGGTGTCGGAGGTGCAGGTTGTCCGTGAGAATCTGGATGTCAAGCTGATGGTGCCTTATACCGGGGTTTCGGTTGCCTATCTCCTGCGGAATTCCTCGTCGAAGCCCATTCATGTTGATTATGGTTTCCCGATCGATTTCAGCGGAGCTTTTGGCCAGAAAGAAGGTTTCGAGGGGAACGAGTATTCGGAGTCGCTGTCAGAGGTGGGCATCGAGAAGCGGGCTGTGCGCGATGTGCATTTCCGTCTGGACGGCCGGGAACTATCATGGAAGAGGGCCGAGGATGTCATCGTTGTCGACGAATATATCGACGATGAATCGGGAATGACCGTTTACGTCAACAATTGCCGTCTCTGGACCTACACGGTGCTGGATATCCCTGCCGGGGCGACGGTGAAGCTCGAGGTGAGCTATGCCGTGCTGTGCAACTGGTGCACAGGGCTGATGACGCTTCGTCAGTCCCCGCTGTCGCGCTATTTCCCTTCAGACTGCGATTTCTGCTATGATTTCACGCCGGCACAGCACTGGGGCAACGGCAAGGCGGACGAGATCTCCATCCGGGTAGATTGCTCGGGCCTGCCTGAGAGCTTTTTCTGGGAAGCGAGCCCGTCCGTCGGATATGGCGAGCGCAGCGGCAAGGTCTGGAATTATTCCGAGAAGAATTTCGATTTCGCATCGGCCGGCACGCTGGGGGCATCTTTCTATAGAGACTGTTCGGACCCCGAGATGACTTATCCCTCATGGGGCGATCCGCTCGTCAGCTGTGCCCTGCCGACGACAGATTATACGCTCTCCGTCACCGGCGCTCAGGCCAAGTATCCCGGTTCCAACATGGTGGACGGCAATCTGTCGACCGCCTGGGTCGCGCCCGGCGACGGTGTCGGCGCCAGCATCGAGATCCAGTTCCCGAAGCCGCGCCGCGTGTCGGACCTTGTCCTGTATAACGGCTACCACAAATCAGCCTCGCTCTGGGGAGCCAACAGCCGCATCAAGCGGATGGGGGTCGAGATTACCCGCGCAGACGGCTATAAGGAGTCCTTCGAGACCGTTTTGTCGGAAGATGGAGAATGGTGGCAGGAACGCAGTTACACCCTGTATGAGAGTTCCAAGCCCCGCTTCGGCGCACCCGTGCTCGTGACCGTGACCGATCTGCTCCGGATGGAGAATGGCCGGGAGGAAGGCGTTGACGAGAACGGTATCCTGCTGTTCAACAAGGTGCCAGAAGAGGACGAGAAGGTCTCCCGTATCCGCCTGACGGTGCTGGAAGTCGAGCCCGGAACGCAGTACAAGGACCTCTGCCTGTCCGAACTGTCCGTCCTCGACGGCTTTGTCATCCTGCCCTAGTGCCCCATGAAGACCATAGAAGTGGTTGCCGCCATCATCCGCCGGGGAGACGAAGTGTTCGCCACGGAGCGGGGCTATGGAGACTGGAAAGATTTCTGGGAGTGGCCCGGCGGCAAGGTTGAGGCAGGGGAGACACCGGAGCAGGCCCTGATCCGCGAGATCCGCGAGGAACTGGATACCGACATCAGCATCGACAAGTACCTGACCACCATCGACTGGGACTATCCCACGTTCCACCTTACGATGCACTGCTACTTCTGCTCCCTCCTCACGGATGCCCTCCATCTGAATGAGCATGAAGCCGCCCGCTGGCTTACCGCCGGCACCCTCCGCACCGTCAACTGGCTTCCCGCCGACGATCAGCTCCTTCCCCTGATCGAGCAGGAACTGAATGCTTGATAATGAAATACATCCGCCATATTGCGCTGATCGCATTCTGTCTTGTATCTGCTTTTGCCGCAAGAGCGCAAGGGGGATCCGTATCTGATACCCTCAAGCTCCGATTCAATCTGTTTTCCGTCCTTTGCTCTCCGGAAAAGGTCTATCTTCACTATGACCGCAGTTGTTATACGGCCGGTGAATCGATCTGGTTCAAGGGCTGGGTACAGGAGGCATCCCGTCTTTCCTCCCTTCCGCCAAGCAATTTCCTTTATGCCGAGGTGCTGGACGAGCGCGGCGATGCCGTTGTGAGGGTAAAGATCAAGCGCAGCGGAAACGGTTTCCCGGGATGTCTGGAGCTGCCGGATAACCTCAAAACCGGATACTATACCCTTCGTGCGTATACCCTCTGGCAACTCAATGGCGACCAGGGGTACCTGTTCAACGACAGAATCCGCATCATCGGCAGCGCGGAGAAAAAAGAACGTTCCCCCGAGCCTCATCCTGGCAAGGTGGAGATCAGCTTCTGGCCGGAGGGAGGACGGTATTTCTCGCAGCACGAGTCGACGGTCGGATTCAAGGCGGTGGACCGGATGGGAAGAAGCGTTGATTTCTCCGGCGTCCTGGTGGACGATGCCGGCGAGGAGGTCTGTCCCGTCATCACCCGCCACGACGGGATGGGAGCCTTTACCTTTCTTCCGCTGTCCGGCAAGAAATACAGCGTCCGTGACGCGGCCGGCAAATTGCACCCCCTTCCGGCTCCTTCTGAAGATGGCGCAACCTTGCGTCTTCGGGGCCACTCCGGCATGTATTACATCGGAGCACTGGGGGTTGGAGGAGGCCTCGCCAGCCTGCTGGTCCGCGACGCATCCGAACTCCGCCCTCTCGGAGAGGTCTCTCTCGACGGCCTTCAGGAGGAGGTCCTGATGGTCGAGGGATCCTCTTTCCATCCGGGCATCAATCACCTTCTTCTCGTGGACGCGCACGGAAGGATCCTGGCGGAAAGACTGTTCTTTATCCGTGACGGGATGGCCCCTGTCTGTCAGCTGGATATGAGCTGCTTCGAGCCGACCCCGAGGGCTCTTACCCGCGGAGAGATTTCGCTGCTGAATCCGGACGGGACGCCGCTGGACGGGACCTGCTCGATATCCGTGGTTCGGGGTGTCCTCAAGGACTGGCAGCAGAGCGACGGCATCACTTCCTATATGGGCCTTAGCAGCGAGCTTAAGGGGTGCATCAATCAACCCTATTACTATTTCGATCCGGAGATCCCGGAAAAGGAGAGGGATGCCGCGCTGGACCTCCTGATGATGATCCAGGGATGGCGGTATTATGACCTCGAGAGAATCACCGACACGAAGGCTGCCAGATTCCAGCTCAGGTATGAGCGGGAACGGATGCAGGAGATCCGGGGACATATTTCCCGACGGATGTCTTCCAGGATGCCCAAGAAATTCACCTTTACCTTCACCATGCCCAAAAAGGACCTGCTGCAGTCGATGGCGGTGGACCAGGGGCGGTATTTCATTATCGACAGCCTGGATTTCGAGGAGAACACGGAGGTGCTGATCAGCATCGGAACCTCGCGCCTGGGCGCAACTTATCTCCCGAGGTGGAACGGCGATCCTCTGGCAGAGTCCCGCCGCTACCCACCGGCACCGGGATTCGCGGCCGGGGGCATGCGGGCGGCTCCACTGCTGAGCGAAATGATTGCGGGTGATACCCTGCAGGCGGCGGTGGTCACGGCTTCTTACGACGACGATGACGTGCTGACTTTCGGCAGAAGCCACCGCAGGGACCTGGAGACCTATAAGGATCTTACGCTGGTGGAATACCTCAGCCTGACAAAGGCCCGGTTCGAATATGACGGCGAGTATATGTATAACCGCGGCCGGAGGGGCAGCCGCTCCGGGGGCGGGGACGACAACCCCGATTCCTTTGATTACGAAGACGACGAAAACGAATCAGCGCGGGTCAAACTCATCGTAGATGACGAGGAGCAGGCCTGGTGGTCGTATGATATGTTCCGCCTGGAAAACATCCGGTCGCTGAACATATCCATGCAACCGGATCCCATCTACGGGGGAGAAGGAGGCGTCGTCCATATCACCCTGAAGCCCGGCGTTTCCCGCCCTGGCCTCAGCCGGGACCCTTCGCTGCTTTACTTCGTGCCGCTGGGTTATCAGGTCCCGCGCTATTTCGAATCGCCCCGATATGACAGGGGAGAGGCGGGGTCGTATGATCATCGAAACACCGTCTGGTGGTCGCCGGAAGTCATTCTCGACGGCGGTGTCGGCAGCTTCGAATTCTGCAACACCGACCAGATGGACTATCCCTATATCATCCGGATCGAGGGGCTCAGCTCCGACGGCCGCCCGTTCTCCCGCCACTGCATCGTCTCGCCGTAATCCCGGCGCCTCTACTTCGCCTGCTCCGAATGGATCGTGTAGTCCTTGAACATTTCGGGAGAGAGGCTCACACCCAAGGGTCTGCCGCTCGTGGCGGTAACGCACTTGATGTTGATGACGCCCCTCGCGATATAGGGATAAAGCCCCTCCTCGTCGACATTGCGCTTGAACTTTCCGAAAATCATGGGGCCTTTGTAGTCTTTGTCGTAGACACGGCTGTCGTCGATGACAAGATTTTCGATATCAAATCTTTCCGGGAGGTAACAGGTGTAACCGAAGTCGTGCTTCCCGGTATTGAATCCGCTCAGCAGGGAAACGCTTTTGGCCCCTTCGGGAACGATGAGCTTACAGTCCCTGACGATGAGTTCGCCTTCCCAGGAACTGCCATAATCCCCCCTGAGGGCGATGAGGGACTTGCGGTGGATGGTGCAGTTCTCGATCCTCAGGAGGCCGGAACCCACAACATTGACGCCCGTATGCCCGAACTCACAGTCGGTAAGGGTGACGTTTCTCACCCCCTGATGGGCATCAAAGCGGGAGAAAACGCAGTGGTCCAGGGCGAGGGACTTGCAGAAGTTGGAAACGAAGATCCCCCAGTATTTCGTGTCGTTTATATCGGTGGTCTGTGTGCAGTTCTCCCAACGGACGTTGACGCAGCCGGATGCCGAAACATCATAGGTGCCCATACTGACGCTCACTCCGGCCGAACCGATGGTCTCAAAGGTCTTGTGTGCGGTGAATACACATCCTCTGACCACGATGTCGGCAGCCTTGTCGAGGGACAGGAAACCGTCGTACGGGGCGCCGTGGTCGAGCTCGCCTTCGACGAAGTGGGTGACGTTCTCAATCCTGACGTTGGAGCGCTCGACAGCGATTCCGCGGCAATAGTAAGTATATTTGGAAGGCGCCTGGTTGGCAAGGGTGGTGAAGACTCCGCCCTTGATTGTAAGTGGCTTTGCGTCAATGGGACGGGCTGTCATCCGGGTAACCTCGTCATAATCCCAGATAAGGGCCGAGGAGGGCTCGATGGTGCCGTCCCGGTCTGCGATGAAGAATTCCTTCTGGCTGACTCCGCTGTTCTGGTTCGCGCCGAGGCGGATATACACTTTGTGGTTGTCGTTGACCACCTCGACCAGACAGCGGCAGGGAAGAGTCTGGCCTATGTTGGTCTGGTCTCGCTTCAGGCTCCCGACGCCCCCGATGGTGATGGGCTCGAGAGCGGACTCGACCAGAAAGACAGGGGCTTCGCGGTCCTCGACGCTGACACGGCTGTCGTCGATGATGAAGCGGGCGGAGCCGAAATCGACATCCGTGCGGACTACGGCCGTCCCGACTGTGTTGCCGATGTAGTAGGTCTTTCCGCTCTTGGCCTTGACCGGTAGCCCTTTCTCGTTGGCGGCTGCGTGGGTCGCTATGATGGCGGGGAAATCGTCGGTGACCCCGTCTCCTCTGGCCCCGAACTGCTCATAGGTGAGATATTTCGGAGTGGCGCAAGAAAACGCTAATAGCGTGCATCCGGCAAGAAACAGTGACATTCTCATAAGCTAGAATTCTACTATGGCGATTGAATTATTGCATAATCGGACACTCACGCTTCCGTCTTCGGAAGGGAAGAGGGGAATCTCGGTATAGGAGTGCCGATAGTCGGTAAGGTGACAGTACACAACCTCGCCAGGAGTGTATCCCTTGACCGAGACTTTGACCGTTGCTACGTTGCAGGTATTGTTGTCTCCGTTGTAACGGGTGAGCATCAGAACGGTTTTACCGTCCTCCTTGACGGCCGCTACCGCATAGATGTCGCACTCGCCGCCTTCCAGGGTGCAGTCGCACTGCTCCCCGCGGAGTTTGCTCCAGGCATAGAAGGTATAATAGGTCGGCATATGTTCCCGGGTCTGGGGATCGTAGAAACCGCAGAAGGAATCCACATTGACGCGGAAATCATAATACATCAGCATGTCCACCGGGGCATCCTGCATCGCGCACATAACAGCTCCGACGAAGGCGGCGCCCTTGTTGTTCAGGCGGGTTTCAAAGTTGTAGTATTCGTATGAAGATTCTGAACCGGTTTTTTTCAACTGCCAGTAATTCCACTCGGTCAGGAACAGTTCGGCATCCTCATATCCATATTCCTTCATCCAATCCCTGATCATATATGCCTCCTTCACATAGAAAGCGGGTCCCACGTCGTATTTATGCCATGTAATGAAGTCGATAGGGACATCGTGGGCACGCATATATTCGAAGAACTGCGGGAAATAGGGAAAAGTCCGGTCTCTTCTCAGTATCCTGCAATAGGAGGGGCCGCCTATCTTCAGGTCCGGAAAACGCTTCTTAAGATGCTTTGCCGCCACGGCGTAAAGTTGATGGAACTCTTCCAGGGTGCCGCCCCAGGTACGGGGATCGGTTTTCCATCGGTCTGAATCCTGGTCCAGATCGGCCTCGTTCCATATCTCCCAGTAGCGGATGTCGTAGTGGAAGCCGTTTGCCCAGCCTTCGTTGTAGTGCATGATGACGTGCTCGCAGATCCGCGCCCATTTCTTGTAATCCTTGGGCGGATAGATGTGGTATTTTGTTGCTGTTTGGCATTCGATGGTCTGGCCGAGCCTGTACATCACCTTGGCGCCGGACTCCAGCAAGGTCTTGATATAGGCATCGGTTTCGCGGAAATCATAGGAAGATTCCTTGTCGGGATCCTTGCTGAAATCCGGAAATACGTCAGAGATATCTATAAGGTGATGGCCGTAATAATCGCCGTCGGGGGAGTCGTGTGTGCGGCTGAACGGGATGTTCAATATGCGGAAATCCTCCATCTGCTGCGCGTCATCGCCGACATTGGGACCGTTGTTAACGGCGTTCATCGGTTTGATGGGCCCCTTGATCGCCGAGGGATCGACGGTGGCAGTCACCGTCAGGGAAGAAATATCCGGATGTGCCTTTTGGGCATGAAGCGGCCCCGCACAGAAGGTCAGGGCAAGGATAAAGAGGGAAAAACGATTGCTTTTCATAGATGTACTGCCGATAAGTATTACAAATATAACACAATAAATTGTCTATTTACCAAAATGATTGTGCAAAATCGGATACAATTCACTATTTTTGTAGAGGACATTAGAGGTCTGTAATTTGTCATATACAAAGACATCATGAGAATAAAGATCTGCATTCTGACTGTGGCGCTGATCTGCGCTTCCTGCGGAACGCCTCTCACCATCCGCAGTTTTAAAGATCTGCCCGAAGACATCAGCGTGGAAACCATAGGAAATCGCGTTGCGGAGCAGCTCCTTGCCTCCGATCCGCTGGACTATGGGAATCATCTTCCGGGGTATCAGGCGCCCTATAATTATGGAAAGGGCAAGGAGATGAATTATTCCGTGGTAAGCCTTTGGGTCAACGCCATCGAGTTTGCCCACCGTTCCCACAACAAGGAACTGGAGAAGCGGTTGATTGACTTCTTTGAGCCGTTCTATGGAGAAAGAGCGTCCTTGCGCAATCGCGACAATCATGTGGATTTCTCCATCTTTGGGGCCATTCCGCTGGAGATTTATTTAATGAATGGAGACAAGCGTGCATTGGAACTGGGACTCCGGTATGCCGATCATCAGTGGGAGGACCCTACAGGGGAGCCCGGTCAGAAGGTGGGCGGCAATGGTAATTTCCCCATCGAGCGGCAGCGGGAATTACTGGCCGAAGGATATTCTCCCCAGACCCGCGTGTGGATTGATGACATGTACATGATTACGGTCCTCCAGACCCAGGCTTACCGGGCTACTGGCGACCGCAAGTATATCGACCGGGCTGCCCGTGAGATGAAAATGTATATGGATAGCCTCCAGCGGGATAATGGCCTGTTCTATCATGCTCCTGAGGCGCCCTTTTTCTGGGGACGGGGAAATGGCTGGATGGCGGCCGGTCTGCCCATGCTTCTGAGCTATCTTCCCAGTGACAGTGAGTATCGTCCTGCGCTGAAGGAAGCCTATCTGAAAATGATGCCGACGCTCCTTAAGTATCAGCACGAAAACGGCATGTGGGGACAGGTTATTGATGATCCGGAGTTTTGGGAAGAGACCTCCTGCACGGCCATGTTCGCCTATGCCTTTATCGAAGGCGTGCGCCTGGGCTTGTTGGACGAGGCCACATACGCCCCTGCCGCCCGTAAGGCCTGGGTTTCCCTGTGCGGGATGTTGGATGAACATGCCAATCTTGCGGAGGTCTGTATCGGGACCGATCGCAGAAACAGCCGCGAGTGGTATATGGACCGTCCCCGCTCCAACGGTGACCCTCACGGGCAAATGGCCATTATGTGGCTTTGCAGCGCGCTGTTGAAATAGTGGCAGTCAATGGCTTCCCGAAAGGCTTGCGGGGACAGTAATAAACCGGCCTCAAAGCCCCATTGTAATACTCGCTCCGTTTCGGATTCTCCGGAAACCAGCCCTTGAGAACGCGTTACTCTTGGGCTATTATTTCGTGTATCCCCCAAAAGAAGGAGAAAGCAGCCGCACCAAGAATGGTGGACCATACCAGATGTGCGACAAACAGTGATACTCCAGCGAAAACAGTTCCCGCCAGCGCCAGCACACACCAACTTTTCTTTCCCCGGTAGTATTCCATCTTTATGATGATGGGGTGGCAGATCCAGATAATCAGGAACACTGCAGCACCAACGATTATTCCTTCAAATATCATAGTCATTTATCCCATCACCACATCCAGCACCATCATCAGCGCAAAACCCAGTGCAAAGCCAATGGTACCCAGGTTCGAGTGCTTGCCTTCGGCAGTCTCCGGAATCAACTCCTCGATTACCACATAGAGCATTGCGCCGGCGGCAAACGCCAGCAGATAAGGCATCAACGGCGTAACTGCCGATGCCAGTAACAGCACCAGGGCTCCGCCAATGGGCTCTACAATGCCGCTGAGACTTCCCACACCAAACGCTTTCCAACGGCTGTTTCCGGCGGCCCGGAGCGGCATGGAGATGATGGCGCCTTCCGGCATGTTTTGGATGGCTATACCCAGCGAGAGGGCCAGCGCACCGGCCATGCTGAAGCCGGAATTCATCGCCCCTGCAATGGCCACACCCACCGCCATTCCTTCCGGGAAGTTATGGATGGTAACGGCAAGTGCCAGCTTGGTGGTGCGGGAAAGGTTGCTTTGAGGACCCTCGGCCTCACCGGATGCATGGATATGCGGCGTTACGTAGTCAATCAGGAGCAGGAAAGCAAAACCTCCCAGCAGGCCGATAACCGCAGGCCAGACACTCCCGGAACCCATTTCCATGGACGGAATCAGCAGCGACCACACGGAGGCGGCAACCATCACGCCGGATGCAAACCCCAGCAGCGCTTTCTGCAAGTAGCCCGGAATCTCCTTCTTCATAAAAAACACAAAGGCCGATCCCAGTGCCGTACCGGCAAATGGGATCAGAAGAGCTGTCAATATTGCGTCAATATTCATAATGATACGAAGTTGTTGATGATTCTTGATATATGCTAAAGCAAAGTCTCCCGATAATCTCTTGGCGTCTGGCCTTTCATCCTTGAGAAGAACTTGCTGAAGGAAGGGGTGTCGGCAAAATGGAGGCGGTCGCCAATCTGTGCGATGCTCAGATTTGACGTTCGCAGCAGGAACGACGCCTCTACCATCAGCATATGGTTGATATAGTCAATGACCGTGCGGCCGGCGACCTGGCGAATAGACGCACATGTCATTGGGATGAAACGTTAACTCACGGCCGTTATAATGAATCGTCATCCATCCTTTGTCGACTACCACAGAGGCGAAGCAGGACACGAACCCATGCAGCAGGTTGGTACGAAGGATTCTCGCCGCATCCGTTTCCAGGCAATACATCCCGTCATCCCAGCCATTTTCTGGCAAGTCATCGCCAACAAATATGGGCAGATAATCTTTCAGCATATACATATCTACTACAAAGATACAAATAAAAACCCGATTGTATCGTTTCAGACAATTGCTGTGTTGTTTCAGATTATGCTTAGTGTATAATTGAGCGTACCTTTACATTTGGAAAACAACGTATAACTTATTTTCCGATGCAGAATGTTAAACGCATTAATAATCAATGAGTTACAAAGAGCGTGGTAGAAAAGTGGTACTCAAAACTCGTAAATAAACTGCTACCAAACTGTATAAATCTGCATGTACAGATGCATCGGTGACATCTTAAGAAACACGTTCTAGCACAACATATTATAATGAAAACTTCATTCTTTTGTCGGTTCATTGGCACAATTAACCGACTTAAAACTGAACTTATTCTTATTCTTTTATTCCAGGAAAATGTCTATCTTCGTTAAGAATAGAATCTTAAATAATCTTTGCCATGTATAGCTCGATTAATTGGTTAACCGAAGAGGAGTATAATACTATTATGCCATTGTTAGCAGATAAGTGCCTTGCCTTGTGGGAACATGAAAATGAGGTGGCAAAAACTGATGCTGACCTCAAAGACACGTATATTGGTCGAGTTGCATATCCTAATTGCCTTGCGTTCAACTATGATGACGGATCTAAGATTTTTAAACTGATGACTAATAAGAGTAGACACATGCTGAAAGAAAACTACTATGAAGCGATAGATAGATTCCCAGATAGTTTTGGTACGGGCAATGCGAATGATGTACTATAAGCTCTATACTTATGTTCTGGAGCCGATCAGATGAAATGGGATATAACACGTTATGTTGATTACTTAAAGAATGACGGATCGACATTCTACTACTATCAGAATCCGGATGGTTCACTATGCGATGATGTCCTAAAATTGGATTTCTTTAGAATAATACAAAATAACGGAGAGTTTACTGGTGGCCTTTTTCATGCATTCAAGCACTTTTCTATTAATGAAAAGAATCTGTCAACGAACAAAAACGAAATCAATGATATAGGATCAATTGATAATTTATTGAGGATTATTGCGGAGGCATTCTATAAATACGAAAGAACTAGAGTATCCGATGATTCACCCAATGAGAAGGTATCACTCCCGAGTTATGACAACCGCCATTATTTGCAGTTTGTGTTCTATAAAGAGGTAATCAGTGGAGTGTATTTCCTGAAAACGTGCTACGTAAAATCTATCAAATAGTTCTGGATCCTAATGAAAAACGTAATCAAAGAAGAGGGACGTTGGAAAACCTTGAAGAGTTAGAACCTCTTACAATGTTATTTGAATCACTATTGCGCAATTCCGCAAATTACAGTCAGTTTCTTCTTTCCTGTAATAATCATCACGACAGGAAGCCCATCTGGCGCCAAATGTTCTGTAAGATGTACAAGAAGTTTTATGTCTAACGAACTTGGCGTTGTAGGACATCCATCCGGATGTGAGTGCCACTCTCCAACATAGCATATTTGCCCATCAGTCACATCGCGATATTCTTCATACTGCTTTAAAACAGTCTTATCACCTCGTATGAAATACTCTCGCTCGTTTACACTATTCTCAGCGTAAATGCTATCAAATATGTATATTATCTTCCTAAGGATATCAATAGAGCCTATCAGTACCCCTCCAGTTTCATTTGGTAAGTATTTACTCCGTTCGTTCTGAATTTCAGAAATCAACCTATCACAGACATAGACTGAATATCCATTAGTTGAGAAACGCGTCCAAGAACTGGGGGCTTTGTGATAAAACTGAGTTGTGCACGACTCATCATCAATCTGCCACAAGGAGATACTTGCCTCCTGAGAATGAATTATAGAAGGAAGCGCCTTAGCAGCGATGGCGGCACACTGAGCCACGTCCGCATTATTGATTTTTACTGACAACTCCCGGCAACTATTCCTCCTGTACCTGATTTTAGAGTCTTTCTTGACGATAAGATGGTTATGAAGTTCAGGAGTTTCATTAATCATTCTGTAATACTCCATCTCCAGCAAATCAAGTTTGTGAACTCTTGCGGCGTCTTCTGCAAGGATTATTAGACTTTTGCCTGACGGGCTCAGAAAAGCGGAGATTCTTCTTGTCTTGACTTTATTGTCAACGTCTGATGCGAGAATGCGTTCAACAGCTATGGAAGTAGAAATGTCGATAATTGCCTTAGAATTAACGAATGCTTCAAGAATTTCAGCATCCGACACTGTCTCTTCCGATATCTGTTTACAAATAGGCTTACATAATGAGTTGTCCCCCAAAAGATTATTCATATCGAAGGCTACACCCAACGCCTTGTTGAATCCAATACAGGCACGGTTGAGTTCGTGCCTTGCTAAGTTGTGTGGATATAACGTATCATCGTCAATGACAATCCATTTCCCAAAACCGGTTCGACATAATAGATTTAATACTTGCGAGCCAAGAGCACCGGCTCCGATAAGAGTGTGTAAACAAGTGTCCTCTGTTGCTCCATTACATTGTGCGGCAAATGAATGGCTAAAGTCTTCCATACATGACAATAGTTGGATGGGACGTTCAAGAATGTATTTTTTGATAGCCGGCGTAATGTGGTTAACGATGTAGCCGGAATTGCTTTTTGACCATAATCCAGACTTCAAAGCCAAGTCTCTAAGTGTTTCAACGGTGTTGACAAAGAAAGTGTCAACTCTCTCTGCTATCGATGCATTTGAACGCTTAAGAGGAATATCACACAGAAACAGAATTGTGACATCCGAGTATGAATCTCCATCGGAAGCGATATTCTGATTACAAAGGATGTTTGACAGCAAGGAAAATAGAGAGCAACCGTTATTAAATGTAAGGCTGCTATCAAGATATGACAAAGAAGAAAAATCCCAATTGATATCGCCGTGGACAATAGGATCAGCAACTATACGAAGCGATACATATTTGGTTTTGGCTTCTTTATCTGAAACAAGTTTGAATAAATGCTTGCCCGAATAATCATTATAGGGCTTGAGGCCGAAGCTGGTAACCTCAGTCTGGAGATTCTCTTTGCTAACGACAACTGCTCCGGATGTTACTAGAAATGGCTCCAATTCCTGGTCATCTTTGTGGAGTTTCCCTTTGGCTGTAAGGTTAAACCACTCCCTAATTTGGTAAAGGAACCGGGATGCTGTAAACCTGTGTTTGACTTCGGCAAACGATTCTTCTGTAATGCACAACCATACAGGACGCATCCTGATGTTCGTATGTGGAATACCTTGCGGAAAGTCAGGCCGCATAGCATGCACTACGGGGAAGTCGGTTTCTTTTTCTTCGAAAACAATGGCAATATCTTCGTATTCTCTAATATCTATTTCTGGGTATTGAGGCTTGTCAACAGCAATAGTAAGAAACAGGTATTCGGTATTTCCGTGACGCTTAGCTCCTGTGACAATATAAATACCAGAATCATAACCAGCAGCACGAACAAATTCCTTTGCTCGCGGAATACGCAAATCAGAGATTTCGATTCTTTCGTAAGACGCAAAATCTATTTTGATTTCATCCATACACCTGCCCGTGGAGTGGAACTGCCCAGTATTGTTGTCGCGCCCGTGAATAAAAGAACTCGTTTAAATGTAATTCCGTCCGAGTCAAATTCATAGACTACAGGTTGGGGCTTTTTCTCCCCACCATTGATGGCTGTATTCTTGAACCTTTCAGCAGTTACTGTTTTGATGTATTGCTTACGGGCTTGAAAATGAGGAGGGTTGTTGTCGTTATCTTCTATCTTGTCCGATGATGATACGATGTGAGCTCCTTCATTTGCATATCCCATAAATTTTGACGCGGAGTCGACGACATCTGGATAATCTTTTTGGGGCGTATCGTTGAAGAATGACCAGGAGCAATGGTGGGGAGCAAGCAAAATATCCCATTTGAGAGCATCTTCGTTGGATTTCGCTTCAGAGATATCCATTATATGCTCAAACACATAATGGTCGGCATCTCCACAAATAAAGACTTTCGAGACGCGTTGTCCAGAAATGATATTCAGCTGCATAACAATGCTGGCGATGTTCTCATCCTTATCCGCCCAACTAGTTTGGATGTCACTCTTTAGTGGTGCGTGGATAAAAATCTTCAGTTCCGATAAGTATTTGCCATTTATTATGCTGATGGATGAGCCTGGGATATAGTGAATCCCTTCCTCAGTCTTGTCCTCGTCATTGTATCCGATGATGTGAATTCTATTGCCGAACTTGTCGGCTTTCGTATCTCCATCTCGAAATAATCTTAGACGGCGGTTCGCTTCATTCCTGATAGCGTTGGCATCGTCACACAGATTGAGTTGGAAAACCTTTTGAGTCACCCAAAGCTCTCCGATTATGATCTCTTCATTTTCCTTGTTGGTATCATCATAATCGTCAGGGTCCCCGTGATAAAAGTTTGCTTTATATCCGAGGCAGTGATCCATGTGAGGATGAGAGTTCACGAACAAGTCAACAAACGGTTTGCCGTTGACTGTTTGAAGCTCTTCCATAAGGTCTTTCTTCACATCGTATACTTCAATGCCATCATCATTCTTCTCTGGTTTGCGTATCTGGCAATCAAACATTGCAGTGAACCCATCAGTGAGTTTCAGCAAAACATTGTCCCCATTTCCTACAGGGTAAAACTTTATCTTATGGCTCATACTTTTTTACTGTTTTTATCTTCCAAGATTTCAATTGCTCTATAAACATTTGTATATGAATGCGTTTCTTTGTCGCACACTTTTGCGTTAGCAGTTGCGAAGCTTATCCTATTATCGGCGCAGAGTTCTTGTACCCATTTTTCCCTCTCTAAATATTCAGTGCTTTTCTTGTAAGAGGTAAGATGCTTTCTCAATGCATCTTCTGCTGATTTCGAATCCCTGAAATAAGAATGGTTGTTCTCAAAATGAAGAAGGAACCAGTATTCAATGGATGGTAAACTGCTGCAAATCAAGACGTTTTTCTTGTCTTTGTGCTTCTTAATGAAGGCAGCAAGTCTTTTATTTTCAGCATCATCTCTAACTGAGACATCGGCATCAAACACGCAAATTACATATACTCTATTCGACTGCAACTCTTCAACTTTTTTCTGGATTTCTTTGATGCTTGTGTTCCCGAAGAACCTTGGTCGTATAGTACATCGATATCCCATTATCTGACGCAGATGCGTGAAATAGAACTGCTCAGTAATACCTTCTCCGACAATATATATACTGTCGGTCAGATTTCTGGTTTGTAATTGACGTTTCGGCATAGACTATATATTAGGAATTGCACCAAATTGCCCGAAACGATAGGCCTTCTGTAAGGATGTTATTCGATTGATGCCTTTGAAATCAACGAGAGAATATAGCTCCGTAGCACCATTTTCTTTTTTGCTCGTGAACCAAATGCTATCGTTGCGAAGCAAATCATCGGCTTCCAATAAACCATCATAATGTGTAGTGACAAGCATCTGGGATTCTCCTTTGTGCTTCAGGAAATCCTCCACAATGAATTCAATGAGGGCGGGGTGAAGTGAATCCTCAATCTCATCTATTGTTATAAAGGAATTGCTTTCTACCGCATGATCGATAACTCCGGAGAGTCCAAAAGTTCTTATTGTTCCATCAGACTGAAGATTTTTGGGTAGTTTGTAGTATTCTTTTTCACCGTTCTCGTTTGTGATACAATGCTCAAAATCAACTTTGTTCATAGTGATTGTCTTGTCTCTTTTGAGACGTTCAATCTCTGACACAGGAACGCCTTCAGAACTCTTTATGAGTAATGGAATCAATTCATCTGGAACTGTTCTCTCAATTTGCTGGATGTCTATACCTGTTATATTATAATCAGCCCTTTGCAAGAAATTGAGAATCGCTCCCTTTTTGCTCTCGTCACGAGATATTATGCTTTCGGTATATGCCACATTGTCTTCCAGTCCCATTCGATGTTGGAAGGTAAAATGAGCTTTAGCCCAGTTCATAACTGTGTCCATTTCCTCTGCACCGACATTTACTTTGTTGTATGCGGCAAAAACAGAGACATTCTGGAGGCAATATAACGAAATTTGCTCCTTCGCTGCCTGTCCTAGTTTAACTCTCTTGGGATTGAAGGTAATTTGTGATATACCGTCCACGGTAACCCGTTCATAAATTGTGGCAGGCTGCTGTGACGGATATGTCAGTAATTTCTCGTTCAATACGACATTGTTGCTAACAGTGAGATTGTAAACATATTTTTTCTGGCCGATGTAAAATCCTATTGAAAACTCTGATGGTTGATTGGGCATCTCACTTGAAAGAAGGAACGGGATAGCTCCGGTAGGTTGATCTTTATTTTCAAGATATTGAAACCAGAAATTTCTCAGGAATTCAATTGCAGATACAAGATTTGTCTTTCCAGATGCATTTGCCCCATATACAACGGCTATGCGGAGAATTCTCACTCCTGGCGCGATTTCTACAACCTGATAGTCTTCGTATTTTTTATCTTTTGTGGCTTCGAAATTAAATACAACTTCGTCTTTGAAAGATAAGAAGTTTTTAATCTTAATGTACTGTATCATAATTGTTTATTGTTATTTGCGTCCAGTGTTTCAAGTAATCTTTCGGCATATCTGAATGCGTGTATCTTTATTATCCTTTCTCTTACGACAAAACTTTGAAAGGCGATTTCGCATAACGACAGAGCTATTCCGAAACAGGAAAAAGGATATGTCATCACACCCAAAATCATAAGAGTAACATATATGGGAATAGCTAATGCTGCAATCCAGATAGATATACACTTCAATCCATAAATGTTTCGCCACATTCCATAATCTTCGTTCTCACATTTAAGAAGTTGGTGCTCCGCGCCTCGGGTGTTGGCACGAAGATATTTGGATACGCTGTCATAGATTTCATCACATTTCTCCAAATTTGCCTCTTCATCTGATTTCGTGGGTAAACGAAGATCAGGCAAAAGGTGCAGAATTACTGAATAATAACGGGTCTTCGTTTGGCAGTCAATAATCGTATTTGTTTGCCTGAGTAGCACACTTGTCGGTTTTCCACCCCAGGATTTGAACACTTTCTTTTCTTTATCGCGCCCCAACGTTCTGCAAATTGAGGCTAATATATATAGCAGTGCAGAAATAATGATTATTGGAAAAGCGAAATCAGTTATAGTGTTTATGCCCGGGACACAGTAAAAGAGGATAGGGAATAATGGAAGCAAGGTGACTATCGCCGGCGTCAATCCTGCTTTTAATTGATAAGAATCCATTATTACCATGCTTTTGTTTTCCATTTTTGCAATTTTTCTGCAAATATATAAAACTAAATTCAATAATTCGCTATTTGGTTGAAAATTTCCTGTAATACCAACAGTTTTGATATTTATTCGACAAATACCTGGTAATTCCGCCCACGGGCGTCATCACCAATGCTGAAAGCGCTTCCTCAGTCTGGAGCCAGCGGCATTCCTGCTTATTGGTCATGAAACCATTCTCGGTCAGGGCGCAAGGGCATAGGGTGTGCCTCAAAAGGTAGAATCCTTCCTCGTAGTCGATATCACCGTCCGATCAATCGCCCCGCAGTTTCATCGAAGGAAGATGTGAAGCCGCAGTTCCGGGAGGGCCGGAATGGCAGAATCGGAGGATCTGCCATGGATTGTTGTAAAAGTTTGTAAAATCCTGCACAACTCGCAATTTTTCGTTTGCGCTTGTACCACGGATGGTCCAATTATGGTACAAAATAAACAAAAATAGACAAACAACAAAAAGGTGGGAAAAATACAGCGACTTGGTTAAATCGCTGTAAATCATAGTATTATGTTTGCGGAATTTTGTGCAGTTGAGGGCGCCAGGAGGGGCGTTATTTCCCGATGCAGAATATTAAACACGCTGATTATCAATTAGTTACATAGTACGTGGTTCAAATGTGGTTCAGAAAAAAGGGCGTTTATTTGGTAACAAACAGTATTGCTTATTCGCCGTCTTTGGAGCGGG